>OBLO01000906.1_pt1 | contig 27270 bp, 10 predicted proteins | sample 1519401 | NCBI WGS metagenome assembly OBLO01 (sample SAMEA2602897, study PRJEB22501) | metagenome | reverse complement strand
AACCCATACTGCCTGAAAGATGCAGAATTAAATCTTCCTTATGAAAAGTATCCCGGATTGGTCTTTCCATTTCCAACTCGTACATCTGTGCCTCGATATTCTCAATGATCTCTGCCGATGTTTTTCGGATGGTATCCATAGATGCTTTCAACGCCTTCATATCCCTGCTCTCGCACCAGCTGGCGATATAGGTAAACGAATATTCTGAAGTATCCAGACCAAAATGGTTGCAGACTATGTAAGCAATACTTTCTGCTTCCACTTCCTTTGTTGTCTGGTCTTTTAAGACTCCTTCCGCATCCATTACTTCCCGGTCATGCAGCAATGCGTGGCTCACTTCATGGACTCCGGTTTTCATCGTCTGGACATTACTCATATCTTCCTTTATCGCAATATATTTTTCTGTCTGGTGATAATAGCCTTTTGCATCCCCTTCCACATTCATCATACGGATCGGCACAGGAGAAATATTCTGCAATGCCTGCATGAACGTATCATAAAACTGTACACTTCCGGTAAGCTCCGGCACCTCCAGTTCTGCGATCGGTTCTCCCTCTGTCTGGCTGACATCAAACACTGTCGTTATGCGGAATCTCGGTATCACCATCTCCACAATCTCTGTTTCCGGCTGTCCATCATCCCCGATCACAGGCTCTTTTGTTACCGGGTCGATCTTTTCAATCTCCTGTTTCTCCCGTATCGGTGCTGGTGCGATGATCTGGATTCCTTTCTCTCCACGTTTTACATGACGGTTAAATTTCTTCTGCCATGCATGATACCCGGCCACCAGTGTTGCTTCCGGTTTCTGCATGGTGATCAGCAGCGTGTTATTAAAGCTGTAATTGTGGAACTTTGACATGGTATTCAGATATTCGGTATATCTCTCCGAAGTAAAGATTTCTTTTACTCCCTGCTCCAGCCGTTCCGATATTTCTTTTAACTGTTTTTCTATATTATTTGCCATAAACAAACCCTCCATTTTATGTCCCGCCAGAGAAAACTCTGACGGGAAATCTTTTATAACTCCTGTTCATGTTTTTTCTTTGCAGCTTTCTGTACAGATGGCTGTTCCGCTGTATTCTGCTGTGCCTTCTCCTGCTTTAAGCGTTCCAGAATAGACGGCTTATGGATTCTGTCTGCTGTTTCCGGAAGTTCTTTTTCTTCTACGGCATCCCTGCTGTCTGTGCTGCTTCCTTCTCTGCCAATATCCTCATCTGCCATAATCGTCTCATTGCCCTTTTCATCCATGTTCAGCAGGGCATTTAACTCGGATAATCGTTCCATCTTTTCATTCAGCTCTGCTTCTTTCGGGAATGGCTTCTTTACCTCTTCCTGTGCAGTAGCAAGCTGCTGTTGTACAGTTTCCAATTTCTGCTCACTTTCCGTCAGCTTCCTGTCGATAGAAGAAAGGGTGTTATGGATACGCTGCATATTTCCTACCGGGTCTTTTCCAATCTCCAGCTTATAAGAGCATTTTCCTTTGATCGTCAGTTCAAACACATTGGAAAACATATTGTAGGAAGCAGATAACGTAAACCCATGATATTCCCCAACTTTTCCGCCGGTGCTGACGGTTTTTAACCCTGCACAGGCGGCAATCAACGCTTCGCCTGCTTCTTTCTTATCTTCATAAAGAACATTCCCTACCGTCATGGCAAACGTGTCATTATCCTGTAAATCCACGCTTTTTACTACCTGCGAATCCACCTGCATCCCGGCAATCCGCTCTTTCAATGCACTGATCTGTACCGGGAAATTCTTTGCAATATCGGATTCCAGACGGTAAATCTGACTGGTATGGTTTGCCTTTAAGAGTTTCAGCTTACTCACCTGCACATCCAGATCCATTTTTTCTTTAATGTACGGATTGCCTGTGGCAAGTGCCTTTATTTCCGCATAGGACAGTGCCGTATCATCCACATCTTCACAAGCCCTGACTGGTGATTTACTGGTCATGATCTGGCTGATGAACTTCTGCTTATTCTCCAAAATCTGCCACATATACGCATCAAAAGTGTTCTCCGTCACATACCGGAATATCTTTACTTTGTCATTCTGGTTTCCCTGTCTTAAAATACGTCCTTCCTGCTGTTCCAGATCAGACGGCTTCCACGGACAGTCAAGGTGATGGAGGGCAATGAGCCTGTCCTGTACGTTGGTACCAGCACCGAGTTTTGGAGTGGAACCCATAAGGATTCTCACCTGCCCGGCCCGTACCTTTGCAAACAAATCTGCTTTCTTTGTCTCCGTGTTGTATTCATGGATAAACGCAATCTCTTCTTTCGGGATTCCCCTGGCAACCAGTTTGTTTCGGACATCATCATATACATTGAAAGTCCCATCCCCTTTTGGAGTAGACAAGTCACAGAAGATCAGCTGTGTTGTCCGATCTGCTTTTCCCTCGTCCCATACCTGAAAAGCATTTTCCACACAGGTATTGACCTTGCTTTTTTCTGCATCCGGAAGGAGTTCATTTAATAGCCTCTGATCCAATGCACATTTTCTTCCGTCATTGGTAATCTTGAGCATGTTGTCCACCGTTGGATTCACAAGACCGGCTCTTACTTCTTCCGCACGTTCCGAAAAGGCACTGACCATTTCCTGCTGTTCTTCACTTGGTTTTAAGACTTCATTGATAAACTCTGCTTCCGGTACAGGAAGATTCAGCATATCCGATGTCTGAATATCCGCAGCTTCCTTAAAAATGGAGATCAGCTCTGGAAGATTAAAAAAACGGGCAAACCGTGTTTTCGCACGATAGCCCGTTCCTTCCGGTGATAATTCGATTGCGGTTACTGTCTCCCCAAACGTTGCCGCCCAGGAATCAAAGTGTCCCATACCCATACGCATGAGTGTGTCATACTGGAGATAACGCATGATAGTGTAAAGCTCGGTCATACTATTTGATACAGGAGTACCTGTAGCAAAGGTGATTCCTCTGCCGCCTGTCAGTTCATCCATGTACCGGCATTTCATAAACATATCGGAACTTTTTTGTGCATCCGTCTGTGAAATACCTGCTACATTTCTCATCTTTGTATATAGGAAAAGATTTTTGAATGAATGGCTTTCATCCACAAACAGTCTGTCTACACCTAATTGCTCAAAAGTTACTACATCATCCTTTCTGGTCTGGTCATTGAGTTTCTTCATCCTCGCCTGCAGACTCTTCTTTGTTTTTTCCAACTGCTTGATGGTATAATTCTGCCCTGCCTGATGTGCTGCTTCTTCAATGGAGAACGTAATATCTGCAATCTGATCTTCCAGCATGGCAATCTGCCGTTCTTTTGAAAGGGGGATTTTCTCAAACTGCGTATGTCCAATGATCACGGCATCATAATCCCCTGTCGCAATACGGGAACAGAACCGTTTTCGGTTTGCCGGTTCAAAGTCCTTCTTCGTTGCCACCAGGATATTTGCTCCCGGATAGAGACGTAGGAAATCACTGCCCCACTGCTCGGTCAGATGGTTTGGCACAACATAAAGATTCTTCTGTGAGAGTCCCAGCCGTTTTGATTCCATACCGGCTGCGATCATCTGGAACGTCTTTCCTGCTCCTACGCAATGAGCCAGTAACGTATTATTTCCATACAGCACATGAGCCACTGCGTTTTTCTGATGCGGCATCAAGGTGATCTCCGGGTTCATGCCGACAAACTGAATATGGCTTCCATCATATTCCCGTGGACGGATGCTGTTAAATCGTTCATTATAAATCTTACAGAGATCTTCCCGTCGGTGCAGGTCTTTAAATATCCACTCCTTAAATTCCTCTTTGATCAGTTCCTGCTTCTGCTGTGCCAGCATTGTTTCCTTCCGGTTTAATTCCCGGTGTTCCCCCTCGGCATCCTGTACCGTGTCATAAATCTTGGTATCTCTAAGGTTTAAGGCATCTTCCAAAAGACGGTAGGCATTGGCTCTCTGTGTTCCATAAGTGGAAGTGACAAGGGCATTTCCGTAGCTGTCCACATTCTTTCCCATAACATTCCATTGTCCGGTCACTTCGGCATACTGGACTTTGACCTTGCTCCCTACATAATATCTTGGTGTATGGAATGTCTCTGCCATAAACCGTGTAATGTAATCCTCGGAGATCCAGGTTGCCCCAAGTCTTGCCTCAATCTCTGACGCATCCAGATCTTTTGGCTGTACCTGCTCCAAATACTGCACGTTCACCTGATATTCCGAGTGATCTTCTGCAAACTGTTTTGCGATCTGCAGTTTCTCCCTCACATTTCCAGAAAGATATTCGTCCGACGGCTCCCATTTTTCACCGATCGGATTCTTAAAGATCACCCCTGCCAGTTCTTCGGTAAGCTCCTCTTCTGTTTTCCCGGAAAGCTGTGCCATATAGGAAAGGTCAACGCCTGCCCTCTCACCAATGGAAACCGCAAGTGCTTCACTGGCAGTATCCACGGAAGTTACCGTTTCTGCCCTGCGGATTGTCCTTTTGGTAAAAATATCCGCTTTCCGTTTCAGTTCTCCCTTATCATCCAGAAATTCCAGAGAAGTCAAAAGACAATAGCTGCTGTCCTGGCTAAATGCCCGCTTATTGGCATTACTGCTAAGCAGACCATATTTTGCTGTAAAGGTATCGTATTCTTCATTGAGTTTTCCCTGCAGCTTTGTGATCTGTTCATCGCTTCCCTCTTCCATCTGACACTGGATCAGTTCATTCGTAACATCACGGATCTTCACCATCCCTTTGACACGTTCCGCTGTCATTGCCGGAAGCTCCATGCGGTTCATCACAGAATTTTCCCGGTAATAGACTTCCTCATTCACTACGGTAAAACTGAAATTCTTTACCTCCGGGTCTGCCGGGATAGAGACAACATCCTCCTCCAGCTCTGTATCCGAAAGTTCCAGTTCCGTGATCGTGCCATGGATATTCTGGACGGCTTCTTTTAACTGTTCTTCTAAGGTAATTCCTTCTTTTGGTTTTACGGTCACTTCCTGCTTTCCATACTGGGTACTTTCTGTAGTAAACTCACCAAGCACCATTTCCGGATGCTCTGCAAAATAAGCATTGACTGAATAGCCTTCCTGTGTTTCCTTTAGATTTAACCATTCCGGTTCCTCAATGGATGCCCTGTCCCTTTTCTGGAAAAACAGAATATCAGAAACAACGCTGGTATTGGCATTTCTCTGGAACGCATTATTCGGTAATCGGATGGCTCCAAGCAGTTCTGCCCGGTTTGCGATATACTGTCTCACTGCCGGATTCTGCTTATCCATCGTTCCACTGGAAGTTACCACTGCAACTACGCCGCCCGGACGCACCAGATCAAGGGATTTTGCAATAAAATAATCATGGATCATAAAATGATGCCGGTCATATCTGCGGTCACTGACCTGATACGCCCCAAATGGAACATTGCCTATCACACAGTCGAAAAAGCTGTCCGGATAACTGGTTTCCTCAAATCCCTGCACGGCAATCTTATTTTTCTGGTAAAGCTGTTTTGCGATCCTGCCCGAAACCGGGTCGAGTTCCACACCGTACATATTGGCTTTGCCCATACTCTCCGGGATCAGTCCCATAAAGTTACCGACACCACAGGACGGTTCCAAAATATTTCCCTGTTTCAGTCCCATATTTTCCAGTACTTCATACATACTTCGGATCACGGTCGGGGACGTATAAAAAGCATTTAAGGTCGATGCCCTTGCTGCACTGTATTCTTCTGGTGATAAGGTATTCTTTAATTCCAGATACTCATTCGCCCAGCTGCTGTTACTCTCCTCAAATGCCTGTGGGATGCCACCCCATCCAACATAACGGGATAAGATTTCCTGTTCTTCGGGTGTTGCCAGACGTTCTTCTTTCTCCAAAGTCTGTAACAAATGGATGGCTTCCATATTTGCCTTATACTTTGCCTTCGGACCGCCTGCACCAAGGTCATTATCCTGGATACGGAAGTTGTGTGGTTCTAACACAGCTTTTTCCTGTTCCTGACTTTCCGTAATATCTTCTTCAGCAGTAACCTCTTCCTCTTCTATTTCCTCTACATCTGACATATCTACTACGGTCGGTTCTGTTACCGACTTAGTATCTAAGAAATCAAACATGGTCATCTGATGACCAGACGGCCCCGCAAAGGATGGTTCTGCTTCCGGTGTTGGGAATATTGTGTAAGTCCCCTCTACATACTGATGAAGTTCCGAAAGAAGTTCTGTTTTCTGCTGATAGTTTGTCCCATATGCTTCAAAATCCAATGGCAGAGCTGCCAATGCCGCATCCATCTTCTGTAACAGTTCCTCTGTCTGCTCTGTTCCTTCCAACACTGCCATCAATTCTGCTCTCGACACATCCCCAAAAAAGTCATTGGTAAATGGTCTGTCTATTCCTTCCGGAAGACGAGCATAAAAACTAAGTATCTTATTCGCCATCTGTTCCCGTTCATACTCCGACATATGGACATAATCTTCTGCCTGCAGGAACTGGTCGTTCTTTATCAGATAGGATATTCTATTGGCAACTTTCTTCCAAGATAATGAAATTGAAGTATATGGACTATTATCATCACCTCTTGCAAGAAGCAGTCCTTTCCTATCATAATTTACATAAAACTCATCTACATCAGGCAGTGCATGAATCCTTTTATTGGTTCCATACTTTTCTTTAATAAAATCCGTTCTGGATTTTTCATTTTCATTTAACAAATAAAAAGAATAAGTTTTGAGCCTATCTTTTGAATAAGGGCCACCCCTTGCGAGAAAAGCATCTATCTCATCCTGGGTAATGAACATCTGATGTTCTTTCCATGCAAACCCATCTCTTGCCTGATAAGGGATGACCTCCGCAGCAAACTTCTGAAACTGCTTTGAGATATTTATAGGATTATAATGATGGAAACGCATAATAGAATGATTTTCTTCATAGGCTTCTGCCAGTGCATCCAGTCTTTCATTCAGTTCCGAAAGCCACTGGGGATCTTCTATTTTTTCTTCTAAATAATCCGTGATCTCTGGATAAATACTGCGAAGATGTGGTAAGTCCTCTTCGTCAAAGACAATCTCCGCTACTCCTTCTGCCATATCCCCTTTCATATAGGCAAGAGCCTGGGCGTGTTCTTTTACTGCATTACTTCTTGCCGCATCCAATACAGACTGTGGTGCATATTCACCCTGGTCTAAAAGCTGATGGATACGTCCGCTGACATCCTCCCATGATAAAAATGCCTTATCTAAGATATGGTCTGTAACCGTATGCCCCACTGAGATCTGCATCCCAGTTTCATCAAACCAGACTGAATATTCATTTCCATCAATCTGAAAGCCTTTTCCACCTTTACGGTATTCACGCTTTACAAACTCCGTATATTCCTCCGGTGTCTGTTCGCTCATGAAATTATAGATGATCCGGAGCTGGCTGGCTTTCCGGTTTCCTCCTGTCCGTAAGATCTCATCAACAACTTCCTCTGGAATCGGGATTTCTCCGGCATAAAGGGCAGCTGCCCTTTCCTCGATCTGCCGTCTTTGTTCATTTGCGGTTGGATATTCGGGCAAAGATAAAGCAGAGGCGATCTCTTCCTCTGCTTTACTCAATCCATCTTCTCTTGTATCTTCGACTAACTGTATACCAATTCCGTCAAGATGCTCTCTTCCGCTGTTGCCATCAGTGCGTTCATGTGTGCTGTCCATGCCATCGGATCTGCTTCCTTGTCCGGTGCCGGATTCTTCTCCAGTAATTTCTCCATCTGGCTGTCCATTCTCTCCTGTGCTGCTTTCTCGATCTGTTCCAGATGGCTGTTCAGCTTCCCGGTCAGGAACAGGCTCTGATAAAGGCTGTTCTTGTGTTCCTTCAGAAATGTCCTCCGCAGCATCCCGTATTTCCCGATCGTCACTTCTTCCTCTTCGACGGTCAGATTCGGAAACAGGTAATCTCCCTTGCGATGATATGTCAGTTCCATAATCGGTTCCTCCTTCATTTTCAATATTTTCTTCTTTTTTCGTTTCTGCATCCCGGTTTTTAGTTTCACGCATTAACGTGGTAAAGTTATTATAATTCCTTTCCTTTGAAATTTCAACCTCTTTTCTCGCTTCTTCCAGAGAAATTTTATGTACAATTCTTCCAATATCGATCAGAATACTCTCACTGAGCTGACTCACTGCATTTCCAAGGAATGTAAGGGCAGACAGATGGTTGTAATCTGTGATGTGCATGAAATCCTCTTCTTCCAGAAGTTCCATTGGCTCAATCCCACATCGTCTGGAAAGCATATAGTAAACACTGTCTGTTACCAGCTGACGGAAATCACTGCGGATCGTCACCTCATCCAAATCTTCCAGATAAGTATTTTCTACTGCATATTCCAATCCATCCAGATATTCTTCCAGATTGTCACTGACCATCTCCCTTGCGACCGCCATCAATGCGTCCTGCAAGGTTGCCGTATCCTTTTCTTCCAGACCATAGACCTCTTCCAGATGCGTAAGGATCTCTTCTCTCTGGTGTTCCTGCATCTGCCACAGATACGGGCTTCTGCCTCCGGCTACCATGTGGGTGTCCGAAATATCAAACACATAACGAAGTTTGGTGTTCTGCCAGGTTTCATCAAACAGGGCAATTCCTCTTGCACCACGATTTACCCAGCGTAACATCTTTTCATTCCATAGTTCCAGTGATGCACAGGCTGTTGCGTCTGGACGCTGTGCATGGATCAGAAGCTGGTCTGAAAAAGAATAACGATATAACCTTGATGCTGTGTCCATATAATCCATCCAATCCCCTGGCGAACTGCTCACTGATACGGCATGTTCCTGTATCAAGTTTCGGATGTCCTGTAGTTTAGACATTTAACTTCCCTCCTGTCAATAAAAAACAGCCTACTCTTTTTAGAATTGGCTGCATAAAATGTACTTTACTTTTCGGAGAGAAAATGCTATATTCTAATTGAAAAGAGTAACCGCCCACAAGGTGGATGCTCCTGGATTAGGTTTTAATTTATTTTGCTCTCAAAGAGAGCTGCCTATCCTGTTGGCAGACAGGGTAGGCTATTTTTTTCGCTTGTTGTCCCTATTATCCAAATAGGCAAGCAAAGCAATCAGAAACGTACCGCCTAAGAACAATAAGCTCAAGACTTCGTATGTATCCATTCGCTCCACCTCCCTTCTTCTGTATCCCTTAACGGGATCTGAAAATCCAGGAGGTTTTTACCAACCCTGTACACGGTTACTCCAGTAATATTCTAACAGGTAACTCTCCGCAAAGCAATTCCTTTTTACTTCATACGGTTTTATATTCTGTTTTTCTCTTATCCTCTGGCCAATGCAGTTTCCATTCCAGATATTCCTCTTCTGTGATTCTTCCATCGCCCAGTTTCTGCTTTTTCCCCATCCATTCCTGCAGATAAGACATTGTTTTTTTATCCCTTATTGTGATTCCAACTGTTTCACTTTCTGAATCATTTAGCAGGAACAGATGAAAAAGCCCTCTATTTTCTTCATCCATCCAGAATAAAGTTTCCATTAATTCGTCCATTGTCGCAATTCCAGGACTTAAAAAATTCCGGACATCAACTTCCAATATTTCTGCTATCCGGATAAGCGTTTCCTGCTTCGGTGTACGCTGTCCACTTTCATATTGGGCGATTCTCACATCCGCACTACTTTCCCCATATCCTAACCTGCGTCCCAATTCCTTTTGAGTTATGTTGCGAAACATACGGATTTTTCTTATTCTTGCTCCTAATTTCAATTTCTTCTCCTTTTCAAAATGGGGCTGTGCAGTAACCACAGCCCCAGAACACTATTTATATTATCATTTGCGTTTTCTCTTAACTGTCACTACAGTTCCCAGACATCCTGCTGATACTGCAAGTGCCAGCACAAAAATAGCAATATTTGTATTATCTCCTGTTTTTGGTGAATTGGATACAGAAGTCGCATCAGAACCATGGGAAACAGGAGTGCTGACTCCCTGGTTTTCTGATGTTTCCGGAGTGTCTTTTTCCGGAGCTTTCTTATTTGTCAGATCTAGAGTATATTCAATCACAGGAGTACGGTCATTGACATATTCAAACTGAATCTTATGCTCGGTTTCATCAAGCTGATAGCCATCCAGTGTTTTTGTTTCTTTCAGGATATATGTGATTGCTTTTTTATACTGCCCATTCTTAAAAGTCGCAATCGGATAATTCTTTGATTCTGCATGGCCGGCACTGTCTGTTACCAGAGTTTCCAGAACTTTACCTTTACTGTCACAAAGGGCAAATTCTACACCTTTCATTGGCTTCTTGGTATCTTTATCTGTTTTATTTAAGATCACCTTGCCCATTGCCTGTTCATCTTCCATTTTGGTTCCCTGAATATCTCCGGTGTCCTTAATCTCAAATGTCACTTTATTTGCCACAATGTAACCCTTCGGTGCTGTTTCCTCCAATAATGTATAAGTACCGATTGGAAGTTTCTCCACATAATGGTGCTGATCACCAGACGTCCAGCTTTCCATAACTTCCTGGTTTTCATTAAGGATATACAGCTTCGCACCTTTGACCTCGCTGCTTCCATCTGTCATATCCACCTTACTGATCAGAATTTTTGTTGTATCGTCCTGCATTTCTACTTTCTGTATATCTGCAGTATTTTCTACTACAAACGTAATGGATTCTGCAGTTGCATAGCCATCAGCAGGAATTGTCTCTGTTAATGTATATTTCTTTCCAACTTCCAGTTCCTTAATGATGTGTGGTGTGCTTCCGGATGTCCACTCATCCACAACGTTTCCCTCTGAATCGGATACTTTCAGTTTTGCACCTGGTAATTCTTCCCCGGTTGTAATATCTGATTTTGTGATTTCAAAAGTAGTTGGCTCATCTTCATAAGTGAACTCAAAGGATACTTCTGCAACCTCTTCTCCCGCATAAGCAAAATCAAATTCCTTGATTTCTTCTGTTGTCACAAATCCAGCAGGAGCCTGCACTTCTTTTACATAGTAGCTGCCATTGATTGGAAGATCTGCCGTAAATACAATCCTTCCATCCTGATCCGTAGCTTTCTGCTCGATCATGGTATCTGCTTTCAGGATTACTTCGCCTTCTGCATTTAAAATATCATTCTTTGTATAAAGTGCAAATACTCCGCCTTCCAGAACACGGTCTGTATTTTTTTCTTTCTTAACTACAGTTACTTTTGCTTTCTGGCGGTTATTCTGCCAGTCCTCATCATAAGTCACAACCGGAGTATTCTGATCACGATAAGTCAGATCAACCTCTCTGATTTCTCCATCCAGAACATATCCATCCGCCGTCTCTTTTTCCTTTACATAATATTTGCCTAAAGGAAGATCTTCTGATCTTGCATATCCAAGAGCATCTGTCGTAATTGTTGCTACCAGTTCGTCCTTTTTATAATAATCACTGCTTTCCCCATCTGCAGCCTTGATATCCTCCGCTGCATAAATTTCAAAAGTAACATCTTTCAAAGAACCTGTAACATAGCCAAATGCTGCGTCCATGCCGCCTGCCAGCATATCTTTCCAGGTAACTTCTTTGACAAATTCACCTTTTTTATTGATGATGATTCGTCCAACCGGAACAGCATCCTTCATTTCTACTTTTTGAACATCTGCAGTATCAGAAACTGTAAATTTCACTTCCTCCGCCTGCAGATAACCATATGGTGCAAACTCTTCCCGAAGTGTGTAGGTTTTTCCCACATGGAGTCTTTTTATTACATGAGCTTTTCCTTTTACAGAAGTCCATTTTTCTACTTCTTTTCCGTCTGAATCCAAAACCGTCAGTGTTGCTCCGTCAAGTTCCACACCTGTTGTAATATCTGATTTCGTAAATTCAGTTGTTGTCGGCTCATTCTTAAAAACGGTTTCCAGTTTTACTGTTTTTACTTCCTGTCCCTGATATTTCGCAGTCACCTCAATCTGCTCATCTGAAGATACAAAACCATCTGGTGCTGCCAGTTCTTTTATATAATAAATTCCAAATGGCAGATCCTGCTCAAAAACAGTTTTTCCATCTTCACCTGTTACCGCTTTTGTAAGCAGTTCGTCTGCTTTTACCAGTACCTTATCCCCTGCTTTTATATCCTCTTTTGCGTAAAGACCAAACTCTGCTCCAGAAAGCCCTTTCTCATTTTCAGCATCTTTTTTCACAACTGACACTTCTACTTTCTGGCGGTCATTTATAAACTCTGCACTCTGTGAGATCACTGGTGTATCCTGGTCTGCATAGACGAAAGAAATCTTCTGTTCTTCTTCATTTAATACAAATCCCTCCGGTGCAGTCTTTTCTACAACTTTGTATTCTCCTAGAGGCAGATTATCAAGATCTGCTTTTCCGGATTCATCCGTTGTCAGTTCTGCAACTTTTGCACCCTTTGCATATTCCAGGATTCTTTTTCCTGTGTCATCTTTCTGGAAATCAGCTGTATAAATATCCTCTGCAGCATACACTTCATATACTGCACCGGAAAGATTCTGAACTTCATACTTAAAATCATTCTTATAGGTCGAAAGAACCTCTCCTTTTTTCTGTACAGTGAGTTTTCCTTTCACCGGATGATTCTCATATACAACTTCAATGATTGCATCACCTGATACCGGATCAGTCTGATACAGGGTATTGGTGTCCACCTGTATTTCGACATAATTTTTGTTAATGGTATAACCGTCCGGTGCTGTTACCTCTTCGATTCTATAATGACCGATTTTTAAATTCTGCGGCAGGATCAGATATCCATCTGTATCTGTGAAATAAGAGATATGTGTAACGGTTGTCGGATATGTAGTTACCTGCTCTACATATTTTTCATGATCCATATCATAAATTTTAAACTCTGTTCCCGGAATTAGAACAGATTTTTTAGTCTCATCATCCTGTTTGATAATTTTCAGTTTTGCAGAAAATTCTTTATCCAAAAGAACTCTCCATGTCTGCGGCTCTGTTGGTTTATTCTCTGTAACCCGGACAATAAAATCATCTACAGGTTTGTAATTATGGGGTGTTGTAGTTTCTCTCACCAGATATGTTCCATATGGAATTGCAATGGATTTTACATAGCCTTTCTCATTTGTAAAAATTTCCGTTGCTCCATTTTCACCGATCACAACCGGCTCTGCAGAGGAAAAATCATAATTTCCATCCTCTTTTACCACCAAAGAAGATACCAGATATGCACTAAATCCAGCTCCGGATAGTAATGCAGCATCTGTGTCTCCATTATTGGCAGCTTTAATAAGTTCAAACGGCTGTTTCTTCACCGTTTCCAGTGAGGTACACTCTTTTTCTACAACCGCTGTCAGATCACCTTCATCACTGCATACAAGATCATATTCATGCTCGTCTGCCAGATATCCTACGGATGGGGTAATTTCCTTGATGTAATACTCTCCAAGATAAAGATTCTCTATCCTTGCTTTTCCTTCTTTATCGGTAGTTAGCGTACAAATCTGGCTTCCGGCTTTATAAATAACGCCTGTCTTTCCATCTGGATGGGTAATGTCGTTTCTTGCATAAAGTCCATACACCGCATTTTCCAGGGAAGCATCTCCCTGTGCCTTATTTTCTTTTGTCTCGGCATCTTTTTTATTCAAAGAGATTGCAGCACTGACCCTGTCATTCACAAAAGTATGACTGAAAGAAATTTTTGCCTGTTCATCATTGGTATAACTGAACTGGAAAGAATAAGTATCTTTCTCATTTCTGACATAACCAGCCGGAGCCTGGACTTCTTTTACATAATAAGAAAATCCCACTGGAAGATCTGCTTTAAATGCTGCTTTTCCATCAGTACCAGTAATTGCAGTCTCAATCAGAGCATCTTTTTTTACTGCTACTTTTCCATCCACAGTTTTCATATCCTGCGCTGCAAACAGAGCAAAATGCCCTCCGGATAGTGTATTTTCAGTATCTTTGTCTTTCTTTATCACCTGCACCACTGCTTTCTGACGGTCATTTGTAAAGGTAGTCTCTGAGAAAGCCGCTTCTGCAGTTTGCCCTGCATAAGAAATGGTTACTTTTTTTGTTTCTTTTGCATTATAAAAATTTTCCGGGGCCTGTGCTTCTGTTACATTATAGCTTCCAAGCGGAAGATTCTTTACCGTTACAGAACCGTTCTCACCTGTGATCAGATTTTTCGCTACTTCTGCGCCTTTTTTGTAAACTGTTTTTCCACCTGCTGTTACAATATCCTCGGCAGCATATACGTTATAAACGGCTCCTTTCTGACGGCGTTTCTCATACTGGAATAAAGTTCCATTTTCATCAGATACAGCTCCTACGAAAACCTCACCCTCTTTATAAACGGTCAGATTTCCTTTCTGCTCTTTGTCCGTTACAGTCTGTTTGGTTGTACTGCCAACTACTAATTTCACTCCATACGAAGAAGCCTGGACAACATAACCTTCCGGTGCTGTAATCTCTTTTAAGTAAACAGTATCCTGTGTCTTGGTAAGAGTTACACGTGAAGAACCATTGCTGTCTGTTGGCGGCATCTTAACAATCAGCTTTGTGCAGGCGTTATCACTATATACTCCATACACGGCTCCGGCCAGATTTTTCCCAGTATCTCCATCTTTCTTTGTAATTTCAATAACTGCTTCTTCCGGCCAGTCAACTGTAATCTGCAGGTCAGAGGAATCTGTATAGTAGCCAAAACCAATGTCCTGTGAACTCTCCAATTTTAAGAGCATTGCATGGAAATCCAAAGGGAAATTAGATGTAATCGCATACTTTCCTTTCAGACTGCCCATATTGGCTGTTGTAGCTACAAGATGGAATTTCTCTCCACCCTTTACAGTGACATTTCCAGATGCCGTTTTTCCTGTGGTTTCATTAACAAGGCTTACTCCGTTCTCCAGATGAATGGTAATGGTAAATGCTTCATTTGCCTTCCAGGTAAAACTTTCTGTTTCCTTTCCCGTTGCATTAACGGAAAGTCCTGGAAGAAGTTTCATTGCTGTCGGATCAGGCATTTTAGCAAGAGCTGCTTTAATCTCTTTCAGCATATTTTTCGCTGTTGTAGAAAGCGCACCTCCAAATCCGGATTCGCCATCATATAAATAGTCAACCAGGTAATGCTGCATGGCTCTTGTCTCAGAACTGCATCCATATTTTTCCATGATGGATTTTACATTATATCCATTGAATGTATGTCCCCATCCTGGACCGCCATATCCATAGAATAAGGCTTTTCTCAAATATTTATCATCTCCGCCTTCATCCAGTTCAACCATATTTTTATATGTTGTCCCACTTGGAGGTGACTGCATGGAGTGCTGCATACAATACGCATTTACTGTATAAGTCTTTCCGCCTGCTTTGTAACGAACATATTTGTAGCTGTCATTTCCACCCTGTCCCATAACTGTATCAAACGGATGAAGCTGGCCATCTGAATAATAGTAATATTTATTTGCTTCAATATTTGTTGCATCATCCCATGGAGTATCGGTTGCAAGTAACATGATACCGTTTTCTGCCTGATCCATGGAAACACTTAGATCAATGTCATCTGCTGGCATTTCAAAACTGAATTTATCCGATTCTTCGTGATAAGTCACCTCAGAATACAATAAATCTTCTGTATTCTCTGTCTGGTTTGCCTGTACTTTTGTTGTTCCTACTGCAATTAAGCTGCCTTGCGGCATATCTCCGGAAAAAACAACGGTTTCTCCTGGCTGATACTGTCCATCTTCATGGTTCAGCTCAATATGAAATTCCTCTCCACGAACAATATTTACCTGATAATTTCCATCTGCATCTTCTGTTTTCTCTGTTCCATCTGTAAAAGAGTCGTCTGTCGCCTCTGGCATTTCTTCCGGATCTGTATCTGTAATTTCTTCAAATGTGCTGTCTGTATCCGGATTATCATCTATGGCAGGTTCTTCTGTTGAAACTTCCTCAGACGGGTTTTCCGGGATTGGTGTATCTATTGGCTCTTCCTCAACCGGAATTTCTGTCGGAGTTACTTCTTCATAGATTTCATCCTCTGACGGAATTTCTACATTTACCTCATCCTGCACAGGTTCTTCACTCTCTGCAGTGCCTATGGCTGGTTCCTCGCCTTCTGCTTCATTCTCATCTTCCTGGTTGCTTACAGATTCCTGATTCTCAGATTCAGCAACCTGCACCACCGCTTCCTTTACAATCAGCTTACGATTGATCTGATAAATTGGGTGGCCACTTACTGGCTCTACATAATAAACAGCTTTGTATGTATCTTCGTAATCTGTTGTAAAGTCCTGCTTTTCCTCATTTTTTGCCTCATGGAAAGTGATCTTCACCTTTTTTTCATCTGGTATTTCCAGTCCGGTAAAATCTTTCTCCACTTCAAAAATACTGCCTGTTTCCAGTTCCAGATCTTTTGCTTTTACCACCTCATCTGCATCCAGTTCATTTTTTACCTCTTCGTATAACGGTGGCTCTTCTGGCACTACATCTGCCGCATAGGACAGTATTGGAGATAGAATTGTAGATAACACTGTAAGCATTGCCAAGAATCCCGACAAAAATCTTCTCATATTTTTTTTATTCTTCATTCTTTTTTCCTTTCTTCCGTTCCGGGAAAATCAACTGAAACTTTGGATTTCCGGTTTCTGAAACCTCCATCTTTATAGTTGCTTCATACTTCCTTTTTGTTTTCTCTGATACCAGATCTTTGAAATGCACCTGCTTCTCACTCAGCAGCTTCCTGACAGTTGCTTCATCAAGTATTTTTCCCTGACTCTCAAAAAATCGGTTATTTTTCCATAAAGTAAAACTGCAATCACTTCCTGAACAATAATAATTTCTCTTTCCCACATAAACCTTATTGCCACATCTTGGGCATTTTCCAATTTCTTTCCGACCATCTGAAAATAGTTTCTGGTATTCTTCCACTGGCTGTCCATTATCACTTACCAATTTGGTAACCATTTTTTCAATTTCGAAGAGAAATTCTTCTACATTTTTCTGGCCTCTGGAAATCAGTGTCAGATCATTTTCCCATTCTGCTGTAAGTTTTGGTGATTTGATCATTTCCGGAAGAATCCTGATCAGATTTCTTCCATCTGCTGTAGGTAATATCTGCTTCTTTTTACGCTCAATAAAGCCTTTCTCAATCAGTTTTTCAATAATCGCTGCCCTGGTAGCCGGAGTTCCAAGCCCTTTTCTCTCTGCGTCTTCTATCGTATCCGAACTTCCAGCGTGTTCCATGGCACTAAGGAGCGTATCCTCCGTATAATGTTTCGGCGGTGCTGTAAAATGTTCACTAAATTTTACAACAACACATTCAAATACCTGTCCTATTTTTATATCTGGGAAATCACTTTCCTCCTCTTCTGGCTTTTCTGCATTTTTCCCATATGATTTAAAGAACCGTTCTTCCACTTCTTTCCATCCATATTGGAGAACATTCTTTCCAGATGCAGTAAACAGTTCTCCATGACAGGAAATTTCAGTCTTAATACTCTCATATATGTATTCCTGTTCCGATGCACATAATAACTTTGATGCAATCAGCATAAGAATTTCTTTTTCTCCACCCGGAAGTGCTTTTAAATCCGTGTTTGCAATTTCTACCGTTGGTATAATTGCATGATGATCTGATACCTTTTTGCTGTTTAAAAGTCTTTTTATCTCTGGTTCCGAACCCTTCATTGATATTTCTGGAAATACTCTATTTACCGCATCAATAACCAAAAACGCATTTTCTTCCATATCATCTGTAAGATATTGGCTATCCGTCCTTGGATACGTCACCAGTTTCTTCTCATAAAGGCTTTGGGTATAGTCCAAGGTTTGCTGTGCCGTAAATCCAAGAAGACGATTTGCTTCCCTCTGTAATGTGGTCAGATCATATAATTTCAGCGGCTGTACCTTTTTCTTCTCTTTCTTTACTGAAAGAATCTGTGCAGTTTCATCCTTCATATCCTCCATCATCTGAACGGCAGCACTTTTCTCTTTTATCCGGTTACTTACAGCATCCAATCCATCCATCAGAAGATGAACCAGATAATACTTCTCTTTCTGGAAGTTCTCGATGCTCTTTTCCCGTTCCACCAGCATTGCAAGTGTAGGTGTCTGCACCCGACCTACAATCAACCGATGGTGATACAGCACCGTAAACAGTCTGGTGGCATTAATTCCCACCAGCCAGTCTGCTTCACTTCTCGCCACCGCAGAATAATAAAGATTATCATATTCATGTCCATCTTTCATCTGCTGAAATCCTTCCAGAATTGCTTTTTCCTCCATGGAAGAAATCCACAGTCTTTTAAAGGGAAGTTTACATTCTGCCTGGTTATATACCAGACGGAAAATCAACTCCCCTTCTCTTCCTGCATCTGTTGCACATATAATTTCTGTGACATCTGCTCTGTGAAGCAGTTCCTTTAAAACCCGAAACTGCCCTTTGGTACTTTCTTTAATCTGATATTTCCAATTCTCCGGGATCATGGGAAGTGTTTCATATTTCCATGCTTTCCAGTCATACCGGTACTGATCTGCACTGGCCAGTTCAATCAAATGCCCAATACACCAGGAAATCAGATACTCTTTTCCTTCCAGATAGCCATCTTTTACGTTTGTGGCATGAAGCACCTTCGCAATGTTTCTGGCTACGCTGGGTTTTTCCGCAATTACAAGCTGCAATTTTCTATCTCCTTTCTGCACCTGTCGCTGTAATTAAGTGAAACAAAGTTATTCCTCTGATTCTTCGTCTTCTACTTCACCTTCCATTTCATATTCTTCTAATTCTTCATCATCCTCACGAATTGTATCTTCTTCCTCCTCATCGTCGTCCTCGTCCTCTTCATAATCAAAAGAAGTATTTCTTCCTTTCATAAATTTCCAATAATAGTAAGCACCACAAACTCCTGCCAGAACCAGCAGCATTAATAAAATCGTGCCGGAATTATTGCTTTTCTTCTCAGGTTCTTCCTTTTCTTCCGGTATGATCGTAACTTCTGGTTCCGGTGTCTCTGTGATCTTCTCTGTTTCAAGTGGCAGTGCGGATTCTGCAATAGCCTGGTTCTGTGGAAGTGTGACCATGTTGGTATCCGTAAAGTTCAAAAGATCATTTTCGCCTACCTCTGTAAGAAGATAAACATTTTCATCCGTTTTATCCTTATCTACAATCAGATAAAAAACCTTATCACTTTTTGTCTTGATCGTATAAAATTCCTTTCCCCCTTTGTCCTGAACTGTTCCTGTTGTCATGCCGGAAGCAGAACTTTCTCCCTGCACCCGTCCGGTATCTGCTTCTGTATCCGTTTCATTTCCTGTGTTTTCTGGTTCTGTTGGTGCAGTAGCAGTCTCGTTCGTTGTCTGATGTTCCGTTACGGTTGCCGTAGCACTGGTGGGCTTACTTGCAGTTCCATCGGCTGGCAAAGAAGCTGCATTCTGCTCCGTTCCGGAAACCTCTGTATTCTCTTTTACTGCATCTGGATTTTCATAATAAGGGTTTCCTACTTTATAGATCTCTGACATATTTCCTGCTTTGTCTTTTGCCTGCAGGGTAAAGTATTCATAGGAAGTATCCGCTTTTTGCAAACGGACATTTAACGTATTATTCGTCAGTTCTGTGAATTCATTTCCATTGACATACAAAGCAGCAATTCCCGATTCCGCATCAACTCCCTGCACGATCAGTATCCCATTCTTCGCAGCCGCAATAATAGTTGGTTTGGTTTTATCAAAACACTCTATGTAACGATTCTGCTCATAAGTATTTCCATTCTGATCGGTAACTCTCACATAAACACTACAATTAGAAGAGATGGATACTTCCATATTTCCGGTTATGTCTGACCATCCTCCATTTTCTGAAAGTCTTGCTTCTACTTTTGCAATAGAAAAAGCACCTGTATTCTTTGTATCTTCCACTTGAATTTTTACGGTTGCCGTATCTGTCTGCCAGCCTTCGGGTTCTGTAAAGGTAATCCCTACTTCCGGTGTTTCCGTCACATCATTTCCTGCATCTTCCTGTGCCTGTTCCACTGGATCTGCATGAATTTCAACTTCTGATCCATCTGAAAAATCAACATCTTCCGGGCTGCTTTCTTCTGATGATTCCACTTCTACATTATCTGCCCATACAGTCAGACTTCCGGGCGAACTATAAAAGAAAGCTCCTGCCGGAAGTCCTGCTAACGTAGCTGCGGTTAAAAATACAGCTGCTCTTTTATGAAATTTCTTCATTTTCTGTCTGCTCCTTTTCTCTGGTTTCCAATATCTTTTTTTGTTCCTCCTTGCTGATATCAATCATCAACTGAAGTTCCTCTGCGGAAACTCCATTGCTTCGGATAATTTTTAGATACTCCATATCCTCTGCCTGTTTCTTCTGTTCTTCCAGATCCCTTGCTTTTTTCTGTAGCTTTTCAATCTTAACGTAGGTTCTTGCAAGTTCTTCTTTTATTCGTTCAATGTTCAAATACGCCCCTCCTTATGGCCTGCCAAAAGCATAAAAATGAGACTGCCAGTATGCAGAATTAATGGACGTATACTGAATTGGATTTCCACAATGGATCATCTGTCCATCTCCGGCATAAATTCCTACGTGGGTAACCGGCTCTCCCGCATCATACGTCCCAGTGAAAAAGATAATATCTCCTGGCCTTGCTTCTTCTGGTGATACAGGCATACAAATGTCATAAATTCCCTGTGCAGTAAGTCTTCCCATATTGCAGACACCCGAATTGGTAAACACATAGCTTACAAAACCAGAACAGTCAAAAGAAGTCTCCGGGCTGGAACCGCCCCATACATACGGCATACCAAGATATTTGTCTGCTTCCGCAAATAATCTCCGCACAGTCTCATCATCATAACTGCCGCCTCCACCATACAGCCCGCTATCTCCGGTACTGATATAAAAAACAGGATTATAATATTCCCCATCTTTGACCAGTTCCAAATATAACTGGCTTCCGGTTGCACTTCCTGTACTTCCCGTTGTACCAATTACAGTATCTGTTGTTACTTCCTGACCATTTGCTACCGAAATGCTCTGCAGATAAGCGTATTTAATCTGCACACCTTTTTTATCCTGCGTAACTACATAATTTCCAAAAGTTCCGCTATATCCTACATCTACAACAAAACCATTCATCGCTGACTTCACTTCTGTTCCCTGTCGTACATTAACCGTCACACCTCTGTGAAGTTGTGTCTGCCCGGTTCCATTGTTTACAGAATACCCATAATAGGTACTGATATAGGCATACCAGTTTAACTCAACCGGAGTTTTATATGTCTGTAAATTTCCTCTGTTGGAATAGACCTCTTCATAAATTTCCTGCTCATCCTCTTCCATTCTGGACAGAATAACACTTCTAAGCGGTTTTGCCTGAACAGAAACATTCAGTACATCTGCAGTTACTGTACGGGTAACTTCCACAGAGTTCTGATTGCCCTCTGCCAGAAAACATTCCCAGGTCTGATGACCATGTGCCTCAGCTACTGCGTGATTATCATAATAAACATCAAACTGGACACCATACTGGGCAAAATTTCCAGTATCTTCTACGGTGTACTCAATCCCATTCATCACTACTTTCGTCCCCATTGGAAGAAATGGGTTTGCAGCATCAACCGCAAGCGTATGATTAGCCTGTGGCATTGCCCCTGAAGCAGTTGGTCCTCCACTCCACACGCCACAGCAGATAGGACAGTTACAGTATCCACTGGTCACAACATTTCCCAATGACTGCCCTACCTGTATTGTAGATGTTTCCTGCCGGGTTTCACTTTTTTCCTCTACGGTGATTCCGTACTGTAAAGAAAAAATTGTTTCCAGTTCTCCTTTTATCTCATCAAACTTAAAATCCCCATACCTGGCAGTCAGATAACTGATCAATGTATGGGGATCATGGCCGATTTCACCAATGTTATATCTGTATTCATCTTTTCCTGGATACCGGGCTTCCATCTGGTTTATTTTCTGTTGAAGACTGGCTTCCAACTGCGTATAATACAACTCTGCTTTTTCAATTTCGTCCGGATCCGCAATGTAACTGGAAGCGATTACCGTAGAAATTCCATTAGAAAACATAGCCGAACAGGAAGCAAATCCTGTCATTACGGAAAGAAGCAAAATCAATAACAACCCCATTGAGATCAGAGTAGTTACATTTCTTACAAATACTTCCTGTGCCTTTCTTGCAATTTTAGTAGCAAGATTTACTGACCGGATTGAGGTGTCTTTTGTTTCTTTTGCAATCTTCCCAGCCCGGTATGCCATCTGATACTCTCGCTTAATCCTCTGCTTCTGTATTAATTTTCTGATCAGCTTTTTCTGCATCTCTGGATGTTCTTCCAGATATTTCTGATATTGATACCTGGATGCACTCTTCCAGGCTCTTTGCTCTAAACGGTTTTCTTTATGTATCTGACTGCGGTTCTTCCGGATATTTCTACTGCTATGTTCCTGTAATATCCACTCACCTGAACGCACCAGCTTATGTGCTGCATCTACAGCACTGTTTTCCTCTTCGTCTTCGCCTGCTTTCTGATATACTGCATTTTTTAATGCTTTCTTTGGAACAGAAGACAAGGTTTTCTTTTTACCATCCGTTTTCCCTGTTTTTTTGTCGAAATATAAATGGTACTTTACCTTTGCTTTCTGTTCCTCATTTGTTTTCTTGGTATAAACAGAATCTTTCGGAATTTTGTTCTGCCTCTCAGCTTCCTGTTTTCTTGCAGCCTTATCCACTTCCTGATAAGTTTTTATTGTTTTTCGGCTATATTTCTGCTTTCCTTTTTTTCGGTTTGTAGAAACATCATTCTTCTCTGCCTGAAAATGTCCTCCATCTGTTTCAGCCGAAGTTTTCTTTTCTTTCTTCAGACTTCCATCTGTCTCCAGTTTTCCAAACTGCAGTCTCTGCTGTTTCTTTTTCTGTCGCTGATACTGGCTCCTGTGTTTTTCTTTGCGCTCACGTATTTCTACCGCTGAATCCACAGATACACCTGCAGGCTTGTCCCGGTATCTGTACCGTCCCTGTGTTTTTCGTTTTCCCGGAGGACTGTTTGCAGCCTCTTCTTTTTTGGCAGGATTTCCCTCCTGAACTTTTTCGGAAAATTGTTTCTTTTCAGCTTTTTTATGAGAGTTTTTCTTCTTTTCAGAAGTAATAAATGCCTGTTCTATATCCTTCTGTTTATAAGGCAACTCCTGATCGCTGTTTGTAACTTTTCTGGTCTCCTTTGTTGCAAGATTTTCCTCAACCAGACCATTTCTGGTCATACGGCTGACTTTCTTCTCTTTCGCCGTATATTTTTGTTTTCCCAATGTACCTCACCTCTGCTTTTTTGTCCGTTAAGTCTGAATCTCATCCGGTTTAGTACTCATCAAAGCATAGGTTCTGGTATCCTGCGGATATCTGTCTGCAAAAGGTATGATTACATTTCCGTAAAAAAGCAGCCCTTCTCCTGCATTACTGTTATTTACAAAAGAAATCTGATGCTTGGAAATATTCAATTTCTCCGCAAGGATCTTCTGATCCCCGCTGTGCTGATTTAACATCAGGATAAAATCACTGTTTCCCACAATACTTTCTACTGCCAGAGAGCCAAGAAAATCTGTTACATTCTGACTGATTCCTGTAATGATTCCACCCCACTTACGAAATCTCTTCCACATTTCAATAGAATAATTAGCAGTCTGTGGCTGGTTCAGCAAAAGGTGAAATTCATCCACATAATAACGGGTTGATTTCCTGCGACTGCGGTTCTGTGATACTCTTGTCCAAACCATATGCTGGACAATCAACATCCCTGCTTTTCGTAGTGTGGTTCCAAGTTCCCGGATATCAAAGCATACCACTCTGTTCTGCGTATCGACATTACTTCGATGGTTAAATACATTCTGCGATCCTGTTACATACAACTGCAGACTGTTGGCAATGTTCTGTGCTGCTGGTTTATCTGGTGCATAAAAGTTCAGACGTTCATAGAAATCCTGCAAAGTCGGCATATTTTCCGGTTTTGGATCATTGTAAAGATATTTTTTATAAATGTCTTTTACACACAGGTCAATCATGGAAACCTCATCACCATTTAATTCTGCATTTTGAGGTTTCTTCATAATGACCTCGCAGAAAGATGTGATAAACTCTGCTTTATCAGCAATAATGGTATCAATATCCTCCACATCGCCATTAATCCTGTATTTCTCCGGATGATAAATAACATCCAGGTTCACTTCCATAGGATTGATGTAATCATTACTTTTTGCACTGATTTTAATAACTTCACCATTTAAGGCATTTACCAGCGGAAAATATTCTCCCTCCGGGTCACAGATAATAATGTCATCGTCTGTAATCAGGAAAACATTGAGAATTTCTCTTTTCGTTGCAAAACTCTTACCGGAACCAGGAGTACCCAAAATCAGGCCGTTAGGTGTTTTCAATCGTTTCCGATCCACCATAATGAGATTGTTTGACAGTGCATTTAAGCCATAGTAAAGAGCTTCACCGCCTTGGAAAAGTTCCTGTGTGGTAAACGGAACAAAGATTGCTGTAGAAGTCGTAGTCATAATTCTCTGTATTCCAGTCTGGTTCATTCCCAGTGGTAGTGATGCCACAAGTCCCTGTTCCTGCTGATATTGAAGTCTCCGTATATTGCAATTATATTTCTGGGCGATTCCTGCAGTCTGATACACAATATTGTCCAGTTTTCTCTTATTGTCCGCTGTATTCATCAGCAAAAAAGTAAGTTCAAAAAGTTTCTCATTCCTGGACTGGATTTCATTGAGCAATCCCTCCACATCCTCTCCGTATGTAGAAATGTCCGTTGGAATAATATCCATATCATATCCGCTTCTGACCGCTTTCTTCTGTTCTTCAATTTTCATTTTCTGAATATTTGACAGCGTACTTTTCAGGCTTTTAATAGCTGCCTTGGGATCAATTGGACGCAGGTGCATATTGATGATAAGATTCTCTTCCAGATCCAGCAGATCTGCCAGCAGTTTATCCGTAAGTTCTGGTGATGTAATCTGTAAATATGACACGCATCCAAAAGTCTGTCCCATCCGAAAATAGCTGTCATTGCGAAAATCAAATCCGGTAGGTGCAATAAAGTCTTTTGTCTGCAGACCTGTTTTTGCAACCATCCCATAATGGAAATGGAAAGATTCTTTTGTGTCCATATTCATCACATCATGCAAGATTTTCAGACGTTCTACCCCATTTAAAGGCTCTGCCATGGCTCCCATCACCTTAAAATTATTCAATACACTGGCTTCAATTCTCTCCAGCCTGGATTTTGCATTTCGCAGATTATCCGCTTTAATGGAAAATGTGATATATTTTGTTTTTACAAGCCCGTTATTTCCTTTGGAAAGCTGCATTTTCAACATATCCGAATATTCTTTCCGGATATCATTGAAACAGTCATCCTGCTCTGGAATATCAATATTTTTTGCATACTCATCAAAATTCACCTGTTGATTAAGAAATGTAATTTGTACCTCAACAGAGCTGTCAAATGAATTCAGGAACTCACAATAGTTCTCAAAAATAGCCGCTTTATCATCATTCTGCGCTAACTGGTAATTTATATCGTAGAACTGCACCATTTTTGAATAATAGTTATCATCCGTTCTGCAGATACCATCCTTATATATTTCCTTATATGGAATCGTATCCTGCGCTGTAAAAGGCTTCCTCTTCTTCTGATTCTCCGCTTTTATCATCCGAAGTTCTTTCAGACGCTTTTTTTCCTCTTTCGTAAGTCCGGTTTTCTGTTTCTTATTTTTTTCGGTCTGCTTTTTTAAGGAAATGGAACGGATTTCTCGCTTCCCTGGCTTCTTTTGCCTTTTTCTCAAGCCATGCACCCTCTTTCTCTAATTTATCGTACTCTATAATCCGGTCATATAAGTTTTGGGAACGATAGACCCTGATTCCAGGTCTTAAAAATTTCTGCCGGATAATGTGAAGCAATATTTTCTCTGCTGGAAATCCATCCTTTTCATACATTGCAAAAAAGAAAAATGGCAGCATCACTATGATCATAAGCGTTGCTGCCACATCTGTTCCCAGTCCTGCTTTTGTCAGCAAATAGACCGGAACACCACAAATTCCTGCCAGAGAAAAACATATAATTTGTCTTTTAGTTAAATTCAGTGCTAATTTTGTCTTTATTTTTGAAAAATCTTTCGGCACTGGAACATATGCCATATTCTTGTTTCCTCCTAATGTGCATTGAAGATTGATTTTGCCAGGGAACTGGTCTTAAACAGGCTGAAACATAAAATAACTGTATATGCTGCAACTGACCAGATAGCTGTATGAAGATTATCCGCAACTGTAATAGCATTTACCAGAACTGCATAAATCGCAACACATACCATCATAAAAAATCCCTGGAATCCCAACGCTAATAATGCCTTCACATAATTATTTCCAATACTTCCCCATTCCCTGTTCGTAAATGTTGAAAACGGAATAGGTGCCACAGAGACATAAAGATATATTTCTATCATTCGTCCATATAAAATGACGGTAATCAGGACTGATATGATTTTTAGACATAAACTGACCAGCATCGTTTCCAGACCAAGCCCCAGTAATTCTCCGATTCCCATATCTTCAATCTGCGTTTCAAGAAGCGTTTTCAATGCTTCTGTAACATCAATAGATGCGGAACCGGTTATCATACCGCCAGCATTGGATACCACATGATTCGCTACATCAAAAATTGCCATCGCAATATCAAAAGTATGAGTAACCAGATATACCGCTACCCACATCTTAAAAATGTATTTGAAAAACATAAACGTATCCGTATCGTGCATATTGTTTTTTTCCATAATCATGGAAATCAGCTCATAACACAGTACAAATGTAATAATCATCCCCGCAATGGGGACAATGACATTATCCGACAGATTTTTTATCATGGAAAAAATGCCACTGTTCCAATTTTGGGGTGTTTTCCCAACCTCTGTAGCAATCGTTTCTACTTTGGTATTTACATCGGTGAACATGGTATCCAGGTTTGATGTGATCCAGCCTGTTAGCAGATCCTTTATGAACTCTGTTATTTTTTCGGTTATTCCACCCATTTATTTATCCAAACAAAGTTGCAAGCTGTGGAATCAGGTTTATTCCAATCAGTACGATGCCACCGCCCGCCATCAACTGTTTTATCCCCAATTAGGTGTAAAACTCTGCTCGATGGCGGGCGGCGGCGTACAAAAAATCTATATGGTGTTTTTAAGAGAACCGTCCCGGCGGGACAGGTCAGGCAGTGACCTGTTCCACCTCCGGGATGGGTTTGAGATTAAAATGAATTTCGATAGAAATGTGTCTTGTTTTATCTTCGTCAATGC
>OBLO01000875.1_pt1 | contig 27853 bp, 35 predicted proteins | sample 1519401 | NCBI WGS metagenome assembly OBLO01 (sample SAMEA2602897, study PRJEB22501) | metagenome | reverse complement strand
TTGTACCAGTCGCCCGCCTCCACCGCGTCCAGGATGCTGTCCAGAAAGGGGCTTTCCGCGGTAAAATCGTAGTCGGGCACAATGTCGCCCGCACTGCCGCCGCCCCCGCCGGAACCGCCGTTGTCCTCGTCGGATTTCTTGTTCAGCACGTTCAGCTCATCAAAGGCAGCCAACTCGCCGTTGGCGTCCTTGACCTTCTTCGCTGCGCCGCCTGCGGCCTTGCCGACGCCGCTCATGGCCTTGGCCGCCCCGGCAGATGCCGAGATGGTTTTGCCCGTGAAGAACGTTACCAGCCGCGCGATGTAGCTGAACACCATCGCCGCCGCGTTCGCCAGCGCCGTTAGGGCAGGCACCAGCACCGACAGCAGGGGAGCCGCCGCTGTGGCAGCCGCGCCCTGCAAATTGCCCAGCGCCGCCCGCAGCTGGGACGAGGACAGCAGCGCCGTCCCCATCCAGCTTGTCAGCGTGCGCAGGCCGGACGACAGCACATTGAACACCAGTGCGCCGGACACCAGCCGTGCGACCCGGCTGCGGAACTGTGCCGCGCTCTGGGCCGCCTGGGCAATCCGGTCCCGGACCGCCTGCGCCTTGCCGCCCACCCAGGCAAACGCCTTCTGCCCAACAGTCCCCACGGTGTGCAGCGCTTTTTGCAGTGTGCCGCCGGTCAGGACCGCCCGAGTCAGTTTCTCGGCCAATGCACCCGCCGCCTCGGCAGCTGCCCGGATACGGTCGGCGTTGGCGACCCTATTGCCCTGCGCCTGTGCGGCCTGCTGCTCGCGTTCCAGCTGGGCGGTCAGGTCGGTATGGCGCTGCTGCAAGGTCTGTACAGTGCTGTTTTGGGCGCGGTAGTCTGCCTCAATCTCGCGGGCTTTGGCATCCTGCGCGTTCAGCTGGGCGGCCAGCTTGTTGCTCAGCGCTTCATCGGCGGTATTGGTCACACCGAACTTAGATTTTCGCCCCGCATCCAGCCGGGCGTTTACTTCGTCGAGAGCGGCAGCCGTTTCGGCAGCTTTCTGGCGGGCGGCTTCCAGATTGTCCCGCAACTTATTCCGTTTGGTCATAGCAGAGCCAAAGCCCTTTTCCACCGCATTGATTTCTCGCGCGGTTTCTTTGGCCCTGGCCTGCAACTCTTTTAAGTCAGCCTCGGCCTTTCGATTATTAAAGCGTGTATTGATAACGACTGATGCCATCGCTTCACCTCCCCAGAAGATCCAACAGCCTTTCCTTTTCGGCCTTATCCTCGGCACTTTCTGCCGCATGGATTTTGATAATGGCAGCGTTCTCGCGGGCAAATTCCTGCTCAGATTTGTCCAGCATTTTACCGTGTGCTCGCTTGTTTCGGATGCTCGCCACCTGCGCAAACAGGCCGTCGCCGATGCCGTGAAACGCACCGAGAAATTCCCACCAGTGCAAATACCCGCATCGGCGGCAGCTATACCCCAGCACTTTGTCCACAGCGGGCGCAATCAGAGCGGCATCCTGCTCCCAATCCACCAGCCGAGGGCGGAAGCCTTGCTGCTCATCCTCTTTTCCCTCGTTGATAAAAGTAAAAGCCGCCCGAAGCGCAGCGTTTGCGTCGGGCAGCTCTTTCCAGCGGGGATAGAGAATTTGCAAGCAGGCAATGTACTGCTCCTGCTGTGTCAGATCGGGGTCAGCCAGGGCCGCCAAAGCATCCAGCACCGCGCGGAAATCCGAGCGTATTGCAAATACCCGCCCGGCGACCTGCACGGTGATGGGCAGATCCCAGGCGCTCACGCCTGCTGGCCGGGGGCCAGGCCCTTGTCAGGGGCGGCATAAGCGGCTGTGTACTTTTCCATCCGTTTTCGGCTGGCCTTCATGGCGTCGCCCACGGCGTCCTCAATGATGGGCGCAAAGGCGCTGAACACCTTTTCCAGCAGCAGCGCACCGTCATCGCAGAGTGCCAGAGCCGACGTTCCCTTGAAGAACACAGCCGATGCGTCACTGCCAAAGATGTAGTTGACCTGCTCCTTGATCTGCCGGTCAACGTCGCCGATCTTCTCGGCGTCCACATCGTCGCCCAATCCATCCGCTAGCGCCTGTACGGCCTTGCGGGCCTCGTCCAGCCGGGCGGCAATGCCCAGGTCTGCAGGGTTGACGTAGATAGTGCCCAGCGGCGTGCCGTCAGCATCTTCGATATCGTAGCTCTTTAGCCCGCGGTCAATTTTCAGTTCCATAGTGTGCCTCCGTTATGCCTTAGCCCGCAGGGGTAAAGGTCTTTTTGCTCACATCAAACGTGCCCTTGGTCTTGACGCCGGTGTAGTGGACGTTGAAGGGAATCTGGTAGCCGGTGGTGTCGCCGCCGTAGCTGGACACTTCGATGTAGCACTCCTCTTTGATGGCGGGGGAGGCACCGGCGCTCTCCTCACCCCAGAGCTTGACCTCGACGATATCGGTTTTCAGGTCGTCCAGTACCAGGTCGCCGTCGATGATGGCCTGCAGTCGGGAGAACAGCGGGTCGTCCTTCTCGGCGTAGTAGGGGCTGACCTCGCCCTGCTTCTGGTAGCTGTCGATGGTGACGGTGGTGTTGCCCAGGATGTTGTTTTTCTTCTCGACGTTGGCGGACAGCTCGGGGCTGTATTCCTCCAGGTCCTGGCCCAGGCGCACATAACTGGCCGTGCCGTCGTCGTTGGCAAAGTTCGCGTTCAGGTAGTGGGCCATGTATTTGCGTTCGATTTTCATATTCGTTACCTCTCTTTCAAAACCAGCTTGATCTGCAGCTGGTATCGCGCTGTGGCGGCGGTGGCTGTGGTGATAAGCCCCGCGTTGCTCACGGTCAGGCTGTCCACCTCATAACCGGGCACGGCGGGACAGTTGTGGGCCGCCGCTGCACCCCGCACCCAGGCCGAAAGCCCGGCAAAAAAGTCTGCCGCCGCAATGTTCGGGGCCGTGGCCGTGCCGTAGGGCATGACCGCCTCAAACACCAGGTCGTGGGTGGCAATATCTGCACCCCACAGGTTTTGGCGGTGGCTCTCGCCGCTGGTGCGCAGCGTGTACTCGGTAGCATCCGCGCCCAGATAGTTCGCGTTGAAGCGGTTGCCCCGGTCGATCAGCGGGCACTCGTCCCGCAGCCACTTTCGCGTGGCGTCCAGTACATTCATTTTCCGGCCCTCCCTCCGGCAGCGGCCGCTGCGGCCCGCACAACATCCTCTCGGTGTTCCGCCATGGCGCGTTCAAACCAGAACGCCCCGCGCTCCGGCGCGCCGTTGTAGGTCAACGCCCGGCCTGTGGGCTGCTTGGTGGGCGGCGAGACAAACCCTGCCAACACGCCGTCCTTAAAAATCGGGATGTTCGGGCCGTACACCTCGCCGTAGTAAAGATACCGGGCGTAGGGTGTTGCGTACACCAGCAGGCCGTCACCCACCGTGCTGGCCGTGATGCCGCTGTGCTTCAGCGTGCCGGTGGCAAAGGGAACCTTGGGGTCACAGTAGCGCAGCACCTCGCTGTCAACGACCCTCTGCACCTTGCCGCCCGGGCATAGCCCGCGCTTTTCCAGTGCATCCGTCAGGCCGTCCAGGTCAAGTTTTGCATCATAGCGTATCTTCATTTCCGCCTCCTCCGCCTGCGGGGGAGGTGGCCGCCCTGGGCGGCCGGAGGGAGCATCCCCGCAAGCCTCATCCCTGGCCCTCCACATACACATGCCCAATGGCCCCGCCGCGGTTGTCGTGTACATCCACCACCGTCACGGCCACAGCGCCGCAGGTCAGTGTATCGCCGGGCACCGGCAGGGGCGCATCCTCCAGCGCACCGGGCGGGATGCGGCATTTCACGCTCAATGCGGCCCGCAGGCCGTTGTCCGCCGCGGCCTTGTGCTGGGCGTACCAGTGTACACCGCGCAGCTCGGCCACGATCTCCCGGTCGCCGCCGGTGTCAGGGTCAAAGGTGCGGTGGGTCAGCGTTACCGTCTTATCGCAGTGCAGCATCACAGCACCCCCGCATAGCGCAGCGGGTGGCTGCGCGGCAGGTATAGGTCTGCCGCGTCCAGCTTCTCGCGGGCAAAATCTGCCGCCAGCTCCGCGTCCGGGCGGTAGCTCTCCGATTCGCCGTCGGTGTTGGCAGCACTCAGCCCCGCCGGGCGCTCGACCCGGGCGCGGGTGTAGCGGTCCACCACCTCCGCCACAGCGCAGACAGCTTTCTTTACGGCGTCATCCGCCGCAGCGCCCCGCTGCAATCGCCCAAAGGTCAGGCAATCGATGTAGGCCGCAGCCTGCCGCTCTGCCGCCGGAAATGTCTCCTTCGTCAGCAGAGTGCCGCAGTAGGCGCTCGTATAGTAGGTAAAATCCGCATACATTCTCCGGGCCCCCTTACGCTTTGGCCAGCGTCACAGCGACCGGCACGGCAGCATCCGCCACCGTCACAGTGCCGGTGGTGGGGCGGCAGCCGTCGGCCTGCACGCTGTACGGATAATCGCCCGCACGCAGGTCAAACACCGCCGTGCCGTCCGCACCGGTTTTCTTGATGGAACCGTTCACGTTGACGGCAGCGCCCTCCACCGCCTTGGACGCGCTCTTGACCGTAAAGGTCACGCTCTGGGTGGTGTAGGCGGTGGCGGCCTCGATGTAGGCAAAGGGCACGTTCACGCGGCCGTCGTTCAGCCGGGTGGCGGGGTTCGGCAGCGCCCAGCCCATGCGGAAGGTCACGCGCAGCGCGATCATATCCTGCTGGGCCAGGTTAAAGACGATCTCCTTGGTGGCCGGGTCCTGGATGACCGCCTGGTCAAGGATCTTCACGTCGATATCCTGGCGAATGGCATAGACCAGCTGCTTGAAGTTGCCCGCCACCATGCGGGCCACGCTGGTGTCAAAGCTGCCATTCTCGGGGAAGAACATCGGCGCACCGTCCAGCGCGTAGGGGGTCGCGCCCTGCATATCCTTGGTGTACAGCGGGTGGCCGTTCTCGTCCTTGATGCCGCGCAGCGACGCCTTGGCGGTCATGGCCGCCACAACGCCGTCCACCGCATAGCCGCAGTTCTCGACCTTGCTCAGCAGGCCGTCCTCGCCCATCAGGGTGTCGTAGGTGATGCCGCCGGATACGTTGTTGCCCGCCTGGCGTGCAGCGGTGATGATATCGTTCTGCCACTCCGCCGGGCGGTTAATGCCAAACAGAACAGCCTGATCCACGCGCATACCCACCGCCTCATTGACGCGGGGCGTGACCTCACCCAGGATATCAAAGTCAGCATCCGCCAGCACTGCCTCCGGGATGGGCACGATGACGGCCAGCTCGGCGGCGGTCAGGTAGACGTTCTCCCACGCCTGGCGGGACGTCTGCTTGAAGCCGGTATCACCGTTGACCCAATAGGCCAGCGGCAGCATGGACAGCACCGGCACGCGGGTCTGCTTGCTGGTCATGTTGGGCAACTTGCGGCCCAGCTGCATGACGGTGGAATTTTTCGGCGCATCCTGGAAGATGGTCGGCACGACCTGCTCGCGGATCAGCGCCTCGGCGCGGGAACGATCAATGACATTCGGCATAATTTTTTTACTCCTTTCCATTGCCAAACGCAGCACGCAGCGCTGCATTGGCCTGTTCGCGGCCGGTCGGCTGTACCGGGCTGCCGGGCGCGCCCGCCGCAAAGCGCGGGGGCGTCACCTCGGCGGCAAAGGCCGAAGGGTCGCTTTCCTTGTAGTTCTTCACAAAGTCGTCAAAGCCAAGCAGGGAACCATCCTGCAAGGGCAGCTTCTTGGCGTTCAGGTCGGCCAAAAAGGCTTTCCTCGCGCTCTCGCTGGTAAATTTCAGCCCGGCGGCAGCGTTCTGGGCCGCATACCCGGCCTGCAATGCGGCGATCTTCTCGTCAGCAGCCTGCTGGGTGTCGGCGGCTTTCTGCTTCCAGTCCGGGTCGTAGCCTTCCAGTTTCTTGTTGGCGTCGGCCAGCTGGCTGCGCAGGGTGTCACGCTCGGCCACAGCCGTGGCGGCGGCCTGCTTCTCGCGGTTGACGTCGGCACCGTGCAGCGCAAACACACGCTGCACTTGGTCATCCGTCAGGCCCAGTGCTTTGAGTTCTTCGGTTTTCATGGGTTTTACCTCCTGTGTAGGGTGTCAGATAGGCGTTTTAAGGTGGTCGCCGTCACCGTCTGTGCGGCCCTGTAAGCCCTGCCGCATCCGGGCAAAAGGGTATAAAAATTGCCTGCCCCGGCCTCATGCAGCCAAAGGTAGGCATAAAAAAGCCACGGTGCGGTTCGCATCGTGGTTTTGTGTAGGGTTGTTATTCGGGGAGTTCGCCAAGTTGTTTCAGCAGAGATTCATAAATCAGCGCATGCGCTTGTTCGGTCGGAATGTCCCCATCCAGCAGCCCATCATACTGCGGGTCAACAGGATGTTCTTTCAGAAACGCCTTCATTTTTTCAATCTCTTCCGGCGTAATAGTGGACTCCATATTGCGCAACCTCTCCAAGAAAATGAGTAACAAGATTCATTATAGCCTGCCGCGTCAGCGAAGGATCATTCGCCGCATCGTATAGCGACAATGCTGCCTTTTTCAGCAAGCAGGAATTGGTTGCAGCTGTTTTTTCCAACGCATATACAGTGCCATCATTGCCGACGACCGTCAGCATCTGCATAGAATCCCTGTGCGCAAAGCCAAGAATATCGCCCGGCGAGAACGTCAGTCCGCTGGGATGGTTGTGTATCGCAATATACGGCTCACTAAAATTCGAGATGCGAACACTTCCGGCCTGCTCACCGGTATAATACCCACCCAACGGCTGCATATCCAGCCCATAGCAGCGGGCCTTTTCCACGCCAAGCGGCACTTTGCGGGCTTCCAGCAGCAGCTTCTTGTGCGCGTTTGCCAACGCACGGCTGCCAGCGGCGTCCAAAGTCTCACAGGCAAACGGCTGAACATTCTGGATGCTCTGCATCGTGATTTCCTTGTAACTGCCGCTGATTTCTTTCAGTATAGCATTGTTTCGGGCAGATTGCAACCGCGTTCGCCCTTCGTCCTGCTTGCCGTCAGTATCCTGCACAAACGCAGTCAGCGCCTTCCGCGCGGCTTTCAGCCTGACCGCCGTCGGCCCGGTATCCACCCCGGCGGCGTCCTCAGCCAGAAAGCGCCGCTGGTACTTCCGCACCCGGCGCTCCAAATCACGCCGCATCTGGCTGATCTCATACCGGGTGTACTGCTTTCCACCGTAGGTCACACACTTGGCGTTCAGCGCGGCCAGCCGCGTTTCCGTGTAATTCGGTACGCTGATGCCCGGCCAGTAGGGGTAGAAATTGTGTCGGCAATTCCACCCGCACAGCCCCGCGCCGGTGCCGTAGCCGGTGGCCTTGGCAAAGTCCTCGTACCGCACGCCGTCCAATGTGACGGCACCACCTATGTGGTAAATCTTCCCCTGCCACACGGCGTGACTCGGGCGGGCGCCCTCGTGGGCTGTCACCTCCACAAATTCGCAGCCCAGCTCCTCCATGCGGGCCAGCTGCAACTTGGCGGCGGTCTGGTTCACGCCGGTCAGCACACAGCGGCGCACTGCAGCTTCCAGCGTGTCCCGGTGGCCGGTGGGGTAGGTGACATACTTCATGCCGTCGGCCAGGTCGTCCACGGCCCGGCGGATGGCAGTGTTGTAGTCTATCGCCCCGGTGCTGACCTGCAGCCAGGCCCGGTCAAGGCGCTGTTCCAGCTCGCCGGTCACGGTGGCAGCCGTCGTGGCCGTCAGGTTTTGCCAGCTGCCCAGGGTCTGGCGGTATCCGGCATTCAAAAGATCCAGCAGGGCAGGGGATTCATTCACCGGCACCGGGTCCTTGCCCGCCGCGCGGTGGATGGCATCATCGGCGGCCAGTGTCGCCGTGCCCGCCTCGGTCAGCAGGCGGCGTATCTCGCTGCGGCTGCGCTTGGCGTACTTAGCCAGCGTGTTGACAGTATCGTTCTGCACCGTGCGCAGCAGTTCCATCCGCTGCGCCTGCCAGACCGCTGTCTCGGTCATGCCGTCCGCCGCTGTGATGCGCCGGGCAATGTCCCGCAGGATGTCGTCCTCGACCTGCCGCCACAGGCTGCACAGCGCGTCCGGCAGCTGTGCCAGATACTCCGGCCCCAGCATCACGCACCGCCAAAGGTCAGCGTATCACCGCCGCCGTTTTCGGCGTCTGCAGCGGCCACAATGGCGGCGGCCTCTTCCTCGGTGTAGCCCTCAAACTCCACCAGATACCGTGCAAAGGGGAACTTGCCCGCTTGCACATAGCCCCAGAACAGCGCCTTGCGCTCGCCGGGGGCGTTCACAATGGAATCATCCCAGTCACAGGCAAGCGACCAGTCGCCCGCCGGGCACAGGCCGTACAGGTCTGCGTAGGCGTTCATGGCGTATAGCAAATCGTCCAGCGCACATTGCAGCGCGTGCTGGATGCTCCTCACCGTGGCATAGCTGCGCTGCTTGCTGGCAAGCACCTCGGTGGCAGTCTTGTCCACGTTCTGCGGGTCGCTCAGCGTGCCGTAGGCAAGCCCGCACTGGAACTCAATGCGCTTTAAGGCGCTGTCCAGCCCGCGCAGGTAGCTTTCATCCCGCAGCGCCGGAGCAAACACGTTGAACAGCGGCCGGTCGCCCACGTTGCCGGTAATGCCGCCCCGGTACAGCCGTTTGCCGCGCTGGTCCATCTGCTGGCCGCCGTTCTCGGTAGGGCGCAGGGCCGCCGCATCCACATCCACGGCCAGCTGGCCGCCCTCGTACTCCCACAGCAGGCGGCCGTACTGCTCGTCGGCATCGCGGATGTTCCCCGCCGCCAACCCATAGACCGACGCCCCCAGCGGGCTGTGCCGGTCATTGCGGTTTGCCAGCGGAATGCGGAAATACGCGAACAGCGGCCGCTGCAAATCCGTCAGCGTCACCTCGGGGGCAATGTCGGCCCACTCGGACACATCGGTCAGCGGTATCTCGCTGCCCAGTGCCGCCGTAGTGCTGCTGGCAAACGCCTTGTTGCGGATAACTTCCGTCCCGGCGGTGAACTCGTGGCGTTCCAGCCGGGTGTAGATCGTGCCGCGGCGCTTGATCTGCTCGCTGAACACGGCCCCCACCAGCCGCCCCGACGTGTCAAAAGCGGTGGGGAAGAAGCAATCCCCCTGCACCACATCCACTACCAGCCGCCCGCCGCTGACATAGGGCTTGAACACCTCCCCGCCCAGCGCACAGGCAATCTCGGTGTGATTGGGCAGCTCATCCAGGAACGGTGCCAGCTGCGCCGCCAAAAAGTCCGCCCGGGGCGAGCCGGTCACACTGACAGCAAGTTCCATCGTCACCAGGCGGGCAAATTCCCGCGCCACCGCCGCTGGGATGTACAGGCTGTGCAGCCCGCTCTCGGCATTGCACCAGGGGCCGCCGGTCTCGTACATCTGCGCCCACAAATGCAGCGCGTTCTCCATCGGGCCGCTCAGGGCAATGTCAGCCGTGTCGGCCGTATCGCCGAACAGCTCGGCCAGCCGGGCACGCAGCCAGCGCAGCAGTTTGTCAAACATATCAGCGCCTCCAGTCTGCCCAACGGTATTCGCGGGCCAAAATTGTGTAGCAAAAATAGCGGATATCATCCATGGCGTGGTCGTTTTCTTTCAGCACAGCGTCCTCGTGGGCGGCATCGTCCCAGCAGTAGGCCGCAAACTCCCGCAGCGCGTCGGTGCAGTTCTCGTGCAGTTTCACGCGCCCGGCCTGCAAAAGGCTGGCCGTCACCCGGATGCCGTCCAACACGCTGTTGGACGCCGCCCGCACCGCAAACCGGCCATGGCGGCGGATCGTCTCGATGAAAGACGCCGCCGAAGGGTCGATGATGACCTCCCGGACGTAATACCCCCGCGCCAGTTCCTCCAGCGCGGCGTAGTGTTCCTCATCGGTGCGCTGGTGCTGCATCGCGCGGGAATCGTAGTAGCTCTCCTTGAGGCGCACAGCCACAGTGCGCTGCACGCACCACAGCCCCATACTGCAAGGGTTATGGGTGCCGTAGTCGATGGAGATGTAAAACGCACCGTCCATCCCCGCCGTCGTCCCGCGCAGGATGTAGCTGTCCGGGTGCTCGGCCACAAAGGGGTAAACAAGCCCCTGCGCCGCCACCCACCGCCCGCGGATGTACCGCTCATAGAACACGCCGGTGTATTGGGCACGGTAGCGGGCCTTGATGGGCGGGGTCAGGCTGAGGTTGTCCTCCATCGTAAAGTGGAGGTAGAGCAACCGCTTGTCGGCAGCCCTGCCGATCCAGTTTTTGCGGAACCAGTGCTCCGGGCCCTCGGGGTTGCAGTTGAACCAGAACTTGCTCCCCGCCACCGAGCAGCGAGCCGTGGCCTGGTTGACAAAACTCTCCGGCATCAGGGCGACCTCATCAAAGAGTGCCCCTGCCAGCGTGATGCCCTGGATCAGGTCTTGGCTGGCCTCATCCTTGCCGCCGAAAAGATAGTAGTAGTTCTCGACGCTGCCGCGCCGCAAGATCAACAGATTGTCGCCCCGGTGCTCGGCGGCGGTGTACCCCCGGGCGGTCAGCATCTGCTTCAGCCCGCTCAGTACATTGCGCCGCAGGCTGGCAATCGTCTTGCCGCACAGGGCAAAATTCTGGCCGCTGAACCGGCTCATGCTCCACAGGCAGAACCCCAGCGACAGCGACACCGTCTTGCCGGAGCGGATGGAACCGTCCGCAATAATGCCCTCGGCGTCCCGCACCGGGGAGCCGTCACACCACCAGGTCAACACCTGCTTCTGGCGGCGGCTGAACGGCTGGAACCGAAACGCCGCCGGTCTACTCTGGTTCATCGCCGCCCTCCTTCCACAACTGCGCCGCCTGCTGCAGCGCCTCCACAAAGCCGTCATCGGCAGGCGGGGGCGTGAGCTTTTCGGCGGGCGTCTCCTCACCCAGCAGCTTGACCAGCACCGCAGCGGCGCGGGCGTCACCGTCGGTAGCTGCTGCGTGCAGCCCCGCGATCATTGCCATCTGGTTGTCGATATCCTCGGCAGGCACATAGCGGCGCAAAAGTTTATTGACCTGTCGCTTGTCTGCAACAGGCAGCGAAAGATAGAGGTCCGCGGCTTCCCGCAGGCTGCGCTTGCGCCGCCGGGCCGCCCCGCTGGCAATGCCGCCCTTCTGCGCAATTTCTCTGCGTTCTTCCGGAGTTCGTTCGGAGTTTGGGATAAGGTTTTCTTCATTCGGCATTACCACCACCTCTCTTTTGGGTAAAATAAACCCACCCCAACAACGCGCAGACAGAGACAAGAATAAAGGATGTGTGATTCTCTCCGGCACAGTTGGGGTGGGTCAGTACCGCGCCCACCCTCATGCAGATGGGTGGCGGCATAAAAATAGCCCGGGTTCTCACCGGGCAGTGGGTGCTTCTCGCGGCCCGCACTGATGCAGCAGTGCAGCACCCGTGCCGCTGTTTTGAGAAGGAAATACTATGCGCAACACAAAAGCCGCAAGGCGGTTTCCCGTTCCTTACGGCTTTTGATGATAGTATTATAACATGGATTTTTGGCTTTTTAATGCAAATTTTCTTCTGCTTTAGCTGAATCAGTTGCAGTAGTAGATTTTGAGTCGCGCATCATTTCATGCATATTAATTACCGGCAAAACAACAGGAGATGTCTCAGGTTGAGATGTGAGCAGAGTCATTTCGGCACGTGCATATGGATACAATATTGCGGGCGCATTTTCACGTAAGATAATTTCTAGATTGGGCGTATCATCGTCTATCTCACAATAACCAGTAATACGAACGGAGGCGTCAAATTCATTTTCCTTGGATACTGTTACCGTTAAGGAAACCAGGTAATCGTTTACGCCACGTTTGCGAACGGTTGTTTCAACCTCAAGCGGAAGCTCATCCGCATCAGGTTGACGAAAACCCTTTCGTTTAAAGGACAATTCATCGAAAACAAAATGATTTATTTGAAGAACACTTTTAATATTTTCGTTCATTTATAATCACTCTCTTGATAAATTATGCAGCAGGATAGAACCCTTTACCATATATGGTATCTGGCCGCACAGAAATTGTTGATTTGTACGAATATCCAATACCAGACAAATTATCATCCTTTTGGGATAAATAAGCCCCACCTGCTACATCAGCTGATGAATTGCAGATGATCTTTCCTTTCCATTGCATATCATCATGCTTCATAGGAAGAGAATATGAATCAAAATCATCTATGGAAATTGGAGAAAAATTGAAAGTGTCTTCCGCATTACACGTATATGGGATGCCAACGGCATCAAGTTCTTCACGTAGAATTTTAGCAAGCTCTTCAGGAGAGTATGCTGCAAGCAGTTCCTTAACGTTTGGAAAACTCATGACATCAAGCCTCCTTTTTAATATTTGAAATAATCATAGGGTCGCTTACACAAAACTGACGTTGCGTATCAGGAAATCCATTGGGATTGTCTCGGACGGGAAATGTAAAGGATGTTATAGCAATCCCTGGGCGCATACGCCTATATAGGTTGCACCCAAAGCACCATTTTTCCCATAATTCTGCTCTGTGCATATCCGCCTTTGGAGAATTTTCAACGGAAGCTGTAATGGAGATAAATTCCTTTATCAATTCGTTCACTTGATCTCGCTGCTCTGGATCATCCAAATCAAGTAATTGTTCTTCTTTATAAGTCAACTTTGCAGAAACAACAGCAGGAGAGCGGCCAAAGTGTTTTGGCTTATTGGCTTCTTGAATAGCCCAATGAGTAGCATATGCTTTGTGAGCAAAGAAATACGTTCCTGCACCAAGCCATTCAGTGTTTTTATTGCTTATATAGAATTTGTTTTGGCTGATAATTGATGCGGCGGCCGTATCAGTAGTGCCATGATATCCTTTTGTTCTTATTGACATCCATGACCCACCTTATGCATTAAAATACACAGATTCTATTCCCTATAAATATTTATATAATGACTTTACCACATTTTGAAACAAAATGGAACACTTTGCAACGAGAAAAAAGTGTGAAATTTCATTTTTTAGCTTTGAAAATTCTGATCATGGTAAAAGTCCAAAATGTTTTGCTACACACCGTATAAACTCTCCATGCCACTCTGCCAGCGTTCGTTCAGACCAGTGCATTTTCATCGACACACTTGCTAATGTATATTTCTTTGTCTTATCCCAGAAAACCAGCCTGACCATTTTCAGCCGTTCCTCACCATCTTTCAGGGAGCGTGTCTCCTCAATAGCCTGCCGCACGGCTTCCAGTTCCCGGCGGTTGATCTCCGGTAGTTCCCGCAGGGCGGCATCGGCTACAGGATCACTGGTCTGGCCGTGGGCCCCAGGCATCCCGGTCAGGTTTGGGGACATCTTTGTGCGGCGCAGTTCTTCCTGCCGGGCACACAGCTCTGGGTAGCGGCGGATCATGCCTTTTACATAGGGCCACCAGTCGTAGCGTGGGCTGCTCAATCGTCCTCACCTCCATGCCTGTGTTCCATGGCGATGCTGTCCTCCGGCTCCTGCCGGGTGGCGGCTCTCCCAGCCGAGACACCCAGCGCATAGAACCCGGCAAACATGCAGCCTAGCACAATATCGCCGAGGATGGTTAAAATCACGCTCACGTTTCCACCTCCATGATCTCATAGCACGGGATGCCATGCCCCGTCAGATACTCTTGCACCCAGATGTCGCCATCGCGGACGTGCTGGGCGTTGCCGGCGTTTTTCAGCCTACCGTCCGGGTTGCGCAGATCATCCACATAAGGCAGCACAACGTGGTCGAGCTTGTCTGTCACCCGGCGGATGGTCCGGGGCGAAAGCCCGGCCTGGTGCATGGCCACCAGCATCTCATTCCAGCTGCGGCGCACGACCTGTTCACACTGCTGCGCCATGATCTCATGCGCCACCTGGATGGCAGCGGCCCGCACATCCGAGGGCAGGGCCCGCTTGCGCTGGCCGTACATACATTTCACAGTTCCCGCACCTCCACGTAAATGCCCGGCGTGTCGGCCCAAAACTTTTCGGCCACCTCGCTGCATACCTGCGCGTCGTCACGCCAGAAGTGCAGCCGGGTCATCTCGTCCTTCAGAGCCTTTTCCAGATTGTCGGTGTCCGGCTTGGTGGTTTTCCAGCTGCCGTTCTGGCGGCCCTCGGCAGGGAACAGCCACTTCACCACCAGCTGCACCGCGCCGGTCATCGGCTGCGCGGGGGCAAAAGGTGCCAGGGCAGCGTGCAGCTTGGCGCGGGCGTCCTTCAGTTCCGGCGTGTCGTGCAGCACGGCGCAGGGCTTGCCGCCCCGCATGAAGGCATGGAGCTCTTTATCGTGGTGCGTGACCGTAGGCGGGCGCATCGGCATAAAAAATTGCATCGTTTTTCTCCTTCCGTTTCAGCCAACGTGTTGGGGAGGGCTGCCCAAACGTATGGGGCGCTTTAGGCCCCCATACTTTGGGACACCCCAACACAATGCGTTGTTTTTGCTTATATATATAAGGCTATTTTGCTTGCCAAAAATAGCGGGCATAGCGGCTATTTTGCAAAAATCGACGTCTTGCACACATTGCATGATAGCGGCTATTTTGCAAAAATTATACAGTTTGTATCACGCAAAAATACGAACTGTATATCATCCGCTGCTGCCCGGCTCCTTGATGCCGACGACCTCATCGTCCAGCCAGAAGCCGCCGTCCGCTTTCAGCCGCTTCTTCACGGTGGCGGGGCGCAGGTTCATGTACTCGGCCATGGTATAGATCGTGACCTTGCCGTCCATCGTGCAGGCTTCAAAGGCATTATGCAGCTCGGCGCTCTTGTCCTTGGTGACTTTTTCCTTGTTGCCCCAGCGCTTGGCCGCGCCCCGGGCACCCAGGGTCTGGTAGCTGCTCTCGGGCTGCAAGTCCTCCAGCAGGCCGCTGTCCAGCTTGTGGACAGGGTAGTCGAACCACAGATTCACCGGGTCGAACCGGGCAAACTCACGCAGCGTGCCCTCAATGCGCCAGGCCGTCATCCCCGCGGCACGCTTTTGGCGGGCGGCAATGTCAGCATCCAACGCACGCAGATCGGCCAGGCCCAGCTGCTCCTTGGCGATCGCCAGCATCCGGGCACGGCTGCAAGCGTCGTCCTGGCTGTAACTGTCGGCGTGGCCGCGGGCGTCCAGCAGGGCCGTACAGGCCGCGCAGGCGGCTTTGTTCTTCAGCTGGTCGCGGATGGCATCGGTCGGGGTCAGTTCGGTCATGTCCAGCATAGCGTCAGGGTCGCGGGCAAACACGCCGGAACCACTGGCGCGGTCCATGCTGCGCTTGCCGCCCTGGGCGCCCTTGCTGTGGTGGTGGCAGTAGATGACAGCGCAGCCCAGCTCACGGCAGACCAAATCGAACTGATTGCAGAACTTCGCCATTTGATCCGCGCTGTTCTCGTCGCCGGTGATGACTTTATAAATAGGGTCCAGCACCACCGCAATGTAGCCCTTTTTGGCGGCCCGGCGGATGAGCCGCGGGGCCAGCTTGTCCATCGGCACCGACGCGCCGCGCAGGTTCCACACATCGATGCGGCCCACGTTGTCCGGGGCATAGCCCAGCGCCGCGTACACATCCTTGAAGCGGTGCAGGCAGCTGGGGCGGTCGAGTTCCAGGTTGATGTACAGCACCTTGCCCTGGGTGCAGCCGAACCGTCCCAGCCAGGGCTTGCCCTCGGCAATGCAGATGCACAGCTCGATCAGGGCAAAGCTCTTGCCTGCCTTGCTCGGGCCGGCCAGCAGCATTTTATGCCCCTGGCGCAGCACGCCGTCGATGAGGGAATCCGCCAGCGGCGGAAGGTCGCCCCAGTCGTCGGCCAGGTTCTCGGTGTCGGGTAGGTCGTCGGTGCTGGCTTCCACCCAGTCGCGCCACTCTTCCCAGCAGCTCTTGCCCAGGTTCGTGCCCAGCAGGTATTGCTTTTGGCCGCCGCGCACGATGCCCGGCATCCGGGAAAGACGACTGGGATTGCGGTTGGCCTGATCCAGCGTCAGTCCGTTTTTCTGGCAGACGGTGTACAGGTAGTCCACCCGCTTGCGGTACTCGGCGTAGTCCGGCGCGTTCACCCGCACGATGGCGTGCAGGCTTTTCCCGCCGCTGTACACCAGCGCCGCGCAGGGCAGTTCCAGCTGGCGGATGATGGCCTGCTGCTTTTCCAGTTCCAGGTTGTCACACTCTACCAGCGCATAGCGGTAATCGGTCACGTTGTCGTTGCTGCGGCCGCCCTCCACCGGGTTGAAGCAGATCCACGCCCCCGCTGCGGCGTCACAGTCGCCGACAACTTTGTGGATATCGCCGTAGTGGCGCAGTTCCTCAATGAGCTGCCCCGCCGTGCGGTCCCAGCAGCCTTTTGTGGGGGCAGGGCGGCCGTCCCTCAGGTAGCTTTCGGTCACATAGGCGACGTGTTCCTCCGGCTCAAACAGGGCTTGCAGGTAGCGCACCAACTGGTCGGCAGGGTCCCACTCGGCGGGGATGGCCAGTTCCTGCACATCCAGCCAGTGCGGGTCCACGACTATGCCGTCACTGCGCCCGGCCGGGGCGTCGATGACATCGTTCCAGTCCAGGGCGTACCCCGCAGGCCCAGCCCAGCCATGGTCGCGGGCCAGCTTGAAGATGCTGTTCTCGGTCACAGGGTTGGCATTGCCGTGGAAGCTGCCCCACTTGCGGGCACATTCGCCCCTGTGGTATCGTCCACCGTCGCGGGCGCTCCACTGCTCCCAACTTGTGACCGGGAATCCGGCCTGCTTCAGTCCCATGCCCACCATCGTCCATTCCTCATAGGTCAGGCTGCCGGGGTTGATAAAGTCCAATGCTTCTAAAAGGTCTTGATTTTCCATCGTTGGTCCTTATGGTGTGTAGGTTTTCGGGTCAACACCCTTGGGCACGCCGCGCCATCCTGCCGCCGCAATGCGGTCGATCATGCTGCGGGCGGCGTCAAAGCTCCAGGTGCCCACATGGGTAAAGCCGTACCGTTCCAGGCAGCGTATCTGCTTGGGTGTTGTCAGCCCCTCGTGGCGGCGCTTTTCCAGCCGTTCCAGCAGCAGCCCCGCCTTGCCCGCGCTGTCGATGCCGTTGGGCTGGATGCCCTGCTTTTCCAGGCTTGCCAGCTGGGTGTCACTGGGCGGCTGGGATTCCCACCCGAAGGCGGGCACGTAGCCGGTCAGGTCCTCGGCCTGGATGCTCATTTCGTATTGCAGCGGGTCCACCAGCCGGGCGCGCTTGCGGCGCTGCTCGGCCAGCTGCTTGGCGAGGGCTTCCTCCCGCTGGGCGACGACGTCCGCCGAGGCTTGCGCGGCGGCGTCCTCGATGTCCTCCGGGCAGGCGGCTGCGGCGAGGTTGTCGGTCATCTGCTGCGCCACGGCGTGATCCTCGCAGATGAGGTCAGCCGGGCGGCAGAGCTCGTGCCGGTCGGTCAGCCACAAAAAATCGAGCAGCAGTAAATCTTTCTTGCCGGGGGACAGCCGCGTGCCGCGTCCCACCATCTGGCTGTATAGGCTGCGCACCTTGGTAGGCCGCAGCACCACCACGCAATCCACGCTGGGGCAGTCCCAGCCCTCGGTCAGCAGCATCGAGTTACACAGCACGTTATACTTCCCGGCGTCAAAATCGGCCAGCACCTCGGCACGGTCGTCGCTTTGGCCGTTGACCTCGGCGGCGCAGAAGCCGTGGGCGTTCAGGATATCCCTGAATTTCTGACTCGTCTTGATAAGCGGCAGAAACACAACGGTCTTACGGTCCTTGCAATAGCGGGCCATCTCGGCGGCGATCTGGTCAAGGTACGGGTCCAGCGCACCGCCCAGCTCGCCCACGGCGTAGTCACCGCCGCTCATGCCCACGGTGGAGATATCCAGCTGCAGCGGGATGGTCTGGGCCATGATGCGGCAGAGGAACCCTTCCCGGATGGCGTCGGTCAGTTTGTACTCGTAGGCCAGGCTGTCAAATACCTCGCCCAGGTTGCGCAGGTCGCCGCGGTCCGGCGTGGCCGTCACGCCCAGCACGTGGGCGGCAGGGAACCAGTCCAGAATGCGGCGGTAGCCGTCGGTCACGGCATGGTGCGCCTCGTCAATGACGATGGTGCCGAAGTAGTCATGGGGGAATTGTTCCAGCCGCTGGGGCCGCTGCAAGCTCTGCACGCTGCCCACGGCCACGCGGTACCAGCTGCCCAGGCAGCTGTTCTCGGCTTTTTCCAGTGCGCTGGCAAGCCCGGTCGAGCGCTGTATCTTGTCGGCAGCCTGGGTCAGCAGCTCGCCGCGGTGGGCTAAAATCAGCACACGGTTCCCGGCGCGGACTTCATCCTCGGTCACGGCGGCAAACACGATGGTCTTGCCGGTGCCCGTAGGCAAAACAAGCAGGGTGCGCTGCACCCCGCTGTCCCATTGCCTGTGGATATTCTGCCGCGCCGTTTCCTGATACGGGCGTAGTTCCATTTAAAATGCCCCCTGTGCCCAGGATTGCTGCGGCACGGCCTTCGGCTCCGGCGGCGGCAGGAAACGGGTGATCTCGTTGGACTGGCCGGTCTCCCCGGCGTTGGGGCCGCTCTTTTTGGTGAACTCCCGCACGCCCACGTGGGCCAGGCCCTGGGCGCCCACCAGTTCATCCCAGCGGGGGCGCAGCGGCTCGCCGTGCTTGCGCTGGCCGATGCTCTCAAAGAAGGCGCAGAGCAGCCCCTCGCAGCGGGAATGCAGGTATAGGCGGTGGGTGACGCTCGTCTCGCCCTTGTCGCCGCCGTGGATGCGGATGGTCAGCTTTGCCATCGAGCAGGGCGGCAGCTTGGCACCACCCTCGTAGCGGGCACGCTCAAACCCAGTCACAGTGAACAGGTAGTCTCCCTCGGGCAGCAGCACAAAATCGGGGCCGTCGTTCTTGATCTCGTCGTCCCAGCCAAACGCGCGTTCGTTGATTTCTTCGTAAGCCATAGTGTAAAACTCCTTTCAGTTAAAACGGTACATCGGCATTTTCGTTGATGAATTGAAGCCACTTGTCCCAGGACGCCACCAGGCTGCCCGCCACGAACTGCGGGTCATAGTTAGCAATGGGCGTATCCTCGGGGTAGCAGCCGCGCTGGTGCACGGCGTGGCGCAGGGTCGAGCTGTCGATCAGGTCGTGCAGCATCAGGGCACGCAGCTTGTCAGGTACCTGCTCGGCGATCAGCGTCTTTTCCAACTGCTCCCGGGCCGTGCTGCGCAGCCGGGTGGCCTGCTGGGCGGGTGATTCTGCAGGTGCGGTGTCCTCCGCCGTCACGCTGCCGCCCGGCGTCCAGGTTGCAGCGGGCGCAGGTTCCGGTGCGGCCGGGGCAGGGGAAGGCGGTGCGGCCTGCGCGGGGGTGCTGCCCTCGATGCAGGCGGCGATGCTGGCGTAGTCGAAGGGTACTTCCTCCGGAAGGCCAAAGCGATTTTTCGCGTCCCAGCAGGCGTGGTGGGCGGTGTACAGCACCCGGCGCGAGCCGCTGGCCTTGTTTTTGGCGTTCTGGCCGCTGCCGGATTTTTCCACAATGGTCTTGTAGTTGGCGAACAGCAGCATATCGCACCATTCCCGCAGCAGCGGGGCGACCTGCTTGCTGGTTTTCATGCTCCAGCGGTCGTAGTTGCCCACGGCGTCAGGCTGTTCAAATTTCGTGATAGCGGCATGGGCCAGCACCACCACATGGCGGCCGGTCGTCAGAACTTCTTCCAGGGCGTCCAGCAGGCGGCTGAACTCTTCCTTCAGATAGGTGTAGCCCTTGCCGTACCCGAAATCCTCTATGCCGTGTACCTTGGCCCGGGCGCAGACGGCCTCGGTGCAAAGGCGCTCGGCCCAGTCTGCCGTGTCGATGACCAGCGTGCGGCAGGGAACATTGCCCTTGCGGACCTCGGCCACCTCATCCAGCAGCATGGCCCAGCTGGTGGGTGCGGGCAGGCGGGCCACGTTCAGCCGCTTGGTGCCGCCCTCGGTGTCAATGAACACCGGCTGGGGGAATTTTGCAGCAAAGCTGCTTTTGCCGATGCCCTCCGGCCCATACAGCACGACCTTGACCGGTGCGGTCTGCACGCCGCTGGTCACAGAATACTTGCTCATTTAAAACGCTCCCTTCATCCAGGCTGGGGCGGGTGCCGGGGCTTCCTCGGCATCCTTGACCCTGCCGTCCTCAATAATGATCTGGCACTCGCCGCCGGTCGATACCCGCGTTGCGATGGCCTGCAAACCTTCAGCCTCCAGCCAGCGGCCAAACTCTGCCAGCGTGGCAAGGTCCATCTGTTCCAGCTTGTCCAGCAGCACAAAGCCGCAGTTGGGGTTCAGCCGCCGCACAATGGCCGTGGCGACCCGCAGCTGGTCACTGCCGCTCATATCGCGCCAGCGCTTGCCGTGGTAGGTCAGGCAGCCGTCCTCGACGCCCAGGCCCGGCAGCGGCAGGTCTGCGCCATTCAACAGGGCCGTGCGCTGGCGGCGGGCCTCGGCGATCTGCTCGGTCAGCTTGCTGTACTGGGTGGACAGTTCATCGGCTTCATCCTCGGCCCGGGCTTTGTCCAGGTTGGCCCGCACCTTGCGGTTCGTGTCCTCCACGTTGCGGATGCTCTCTTCCAGCGCGGCGGTGGATTCATCCTGCAGCTCGGCCACCGTCTTGGTAGCGGCAGTCTCGGCGGCAGCGGCCTCGTCGTAACTTGCCTGCAACTTGCCGTGCTGGGCCTGCAATTCCTCAATGCGTTCATCCAGCCGCTGCATTTCATCGAAATACCGATGTTTCGCGTGGGTAATTTCCACAAGCCGGTCACGCTGGCGCTGGTTCTCGGCGTTGCGCAGCAGAATCTCCTGCTGCTGTTGGATCAGTTCAATGGCGCTCACCGGCTCGGCGGGGGCATCGGGGTAGCTGAGCATCTCGTCGGCGTAGGCTTTTTTCTGGGTGGCGATCTGTCCCACTGCGGTGCGCTTGTCGTACAGCGCCTTGATGCGGCGGTCCAGCGCGGCCAGTTCGTCGCCCACGCCGATGATTTTCAACAGCGTGTCGGCCTTTTCCTTGTCGCCCGCCTCCATAAAGCGGGGCAGGTCCAGGGCCAGCACCTCCACAAACTCATTCAGCAGCTGCTGCCCGGCGCGGCGGCCGGTTGGGTCGGTGACGGTCAGGGTGCTGTTTTTGCCGCGGCGCTCCACCACGATGCCGTTGGAGAGCGTTACTTTCAGGCGCGGCGGCGTGATGGCCCCATCACGGGCCGCAGCCGCCGGGCGGAATTTTTCGCCGCCCAGTGCCCAGGCCAGAGCATCCAGCACGCTGGTCTTGCCCTGATTGTTGTTGCCGCCCACCAACGTCAGCCCGGTAGGGGCGGGGGTGATCTCTACCGCTTTGATGCGCTTGACGTTTTCCGCCTCCAGCGCAGTAATTGTCACAGACATTTCATGGCCTCCGTTTGTATTTCCGTCAAAGTTTTGTTCAGCATATCAATGGCCCCGGCGCGTGTGTTCTCGGGCAGCTTGGCCAGTTGGGGCTTGACCGACGCCCAGGCGTTCTTCATACTGCGCCCAATGAGCAGCAGGCTGTCGTAGGCGTTGCGGGCGTCGGTCTCGGTGTCGGGCACGGCGGCGGGGTGTGCTTTCAGGGCGTCCAGTTCCTCCCGCAGCGGGGCGGTCATGTCGGCGGCCAGCTGGCGGGCGCGGCGGTCGATCTCGTCCTCATCCACCACAGCTGCCACAGGCTGGGCTTTGGCGGCTTCAACTTCCTTCTGCCACTTGTCGGCCCGCAGCCTGGCAGCCTCGGCCACCTGGCGGGCACCGTCCAGCTGCTTTTCGGCCTCGGTGCACTCGCTGCGCAGCTTTTTGTTTGCCGCGTGCAGGCCGTTGACATCGGCCAGGGCGGCGTCACGCTCGGATTCGGCCTGCCGGGCGGCGTTGATGGCGTTCACGCGGTCGGCGCGGAGTTGCTGGTTTTCTTTTAAAAGTTCCTGGTACTGCTTGTGGGTGGTAATGTCGCCGTCTTTAACCGCCTGCACCAGGTCAGCGGGGGCGGCGGGCTTGGCGGCAGCATATAATAAAGAAGGGGAAAGCGAATCAAGGATTTTCTGCTGCTCGGGGCTGCTGTTATCAAACAGAGCGGTAACTTGCAGCAGACGGTAGGCCGCGGACTTGCTGACGCCCATACTCTCGCACCAACGGCGGAAAGCATCCTCGCCGCGGTTCCCATGTTTTGAGTTGTCCCAATTTGGGACAAGTGCCTCATGCGCGATTGCTACCCCATCAGCCATGCGGTGCAGTCCAATTTCCGCCAGGCGCTTGCCCGCTGCGTACTCTCGTTCTGCAAGGTGCAGGTCGTTGACCGTCTGTTCATCCAGCCCGCTGTAATCAAACGCCGGAGCCGAACAGGCAGTTTCTGCATCGGACAGGCTTGACATTGCAGCAGAAGTGCCAGCAGGGGAGGTAGGGGCCTTGGGGCAGCTTTTTACAGCCGCCGGGGTGGTCGATGTTGCCGCCTTGGCACCCGCAGCAGGGGCGGCCGTAGTCGCAGCAGCATCCGCAGTCGGGACATTTTTGCATAGGGTAACCTCCTGTAAGGCCGCCAGCGCATCGGCGGGGACCTCGTACTCATCCAGAATCGTAAAGTCGCTGCTGTCAACAAACCATTCTTCGGGCGTAACGTCCGGATCCTTGCAGTAGGCTTCATCGTACAAATGCTGAACCAAATCGCTGCGCGCCCATCTCTTTTTGGCATCCATCCAAAACAGAAACACACCATTCTGCCAGACATACAGCCTGTGGGCGTTCCTGCTTCGGGCAAAAACACAGTTATTCATCTGTAAATTCTCCCTTGATGTGGCCGATGCAGAGCAACGCGCCATCGGCGGCCGCGGTCAGCAGACGGCGGGTCAGTGCGCCCAGCTCGTTGGTCGTTTTCTCTTTGGCAGCATCGTGCAGGCAGTTGAAAAAGTCCTGGTATTTGGCCGGGTCGTTGTGCTCAAAAGCATCCCGAATGGAATTTTCTGTCATCATACCTGCACCTCCACGCTGCTCCATTTGCGGCACAATTCTTCGGCCAGATCGTGCGGCAGGTCGGTCATGCGGTTGCTGCGCCAGCCCACAATACACAGCCGTCCGTAATACCAGCGGTCAATGTAGTGCCGGGTAGGCATGGCCTGTGTGGCCTGGTGGGTGTAGACCAGCGCCGCGAACACCTGTCCGAAGCGCCTGATCTGCACCGCCCCGCCGAGAAAACCGTTCAGCCCCTGGGCGGTGTCCGGCAGCTTGCAGACCTTCGGCTCACAACCGGGGTCAATCAGGATTCCGCGCATAAGTATGCCTCCGTTTCGTCCAGGCTGAACCATGCGCCCAGCGCCCAGTTGTCGGCCACGATGGCCGCCAGCATGGCAAGCACGGCCGGCAGCCCGCCGCCCTGCACCGCCCCCGCAAACGCCGCCAGGCCCAGCAGGGTCAGCGTGACGGCGCAGGTTTTGGCAAACAGCTTGCCAAACCGCACGAAATGCAGTAAAATAATCTTGTGAGTTTTCGTAAGTTCACGATCCAGGCCGTTCGGGTGTTCCAGCACCCGGGCGGCCGCTTTGTTTTGTGGCATATCAATTCTCCTGTTCTAAGTAGTCCAGCAGTGCTTTCACTGCGTCGATGGCCCGCTCTTTCTTGGTGGGCGGGTGCTTCGGAGCTGCGGGCTTTACGTCCGCAGCGGGGAAGTAGGTTGCAAACTCGTCATAGCTGATGTCCAGCGTATGGCATACCCGGCTGGCCTCATCCCAGCCCCACGCCTTGCTTCCGCAGATGCGCTGCGAGATCATCGACGGCGAAATGCCGCACGCCCGCGCCAGACGGTCTTTGTTGTAGCCCTTGCTTTTGATAAGAGCGGTAAAGGGGACGTTTGTCATGGTTCACCTCCCGATTTTTCGTGTCAGCTTCTTGCAGTCCAGACTATCGGACTGCCTCTCTGGTATAATGGGCTTAGAGCTTGGCGGAAACGATGCGGCTGAACGCCTCGTTGAACTCCTGCTCCGCGTTTTTTGGGGAATAGTGGCCGTTCATGACCTGGGATACATACTTGGGATTTTTGCCCATGGCCGCCGCCAGCTGCTTTGCAGTGACCCCAGCGTTGTGCATTCTTCCAACAAGCTCACCCGTCCATTGTGCAGGCATACAAATCTAACCTCCTTTTCTTCAAAAACTTGACTTTGGTTAGATTTTGCGGTAAGATAAAAGCGCCAACAAATATCAGCGCAAAATCTCTCCAAAGCCGACAGACTGCGGGGGCTTTCTGTGCCTTACCGAATTCAATCTGCACCACTATAATATCTGAATTTGGTTAGAAAGTCAACACAAAAATCTGAATTTGGTTAGTTTTAGCGCTCTGCACAAAAAGGAGCGTCGGAAATTGTGTTTTATGACGTATATTGCGCACTCTGCAAAGGCAAGGGCATAAGCCTCAGCCGCGCAGCGGAGGAAATCGGCCTAAGCAATTCGACCGTAACCAAGTGGAAAAAGACCGGCGCAACGCCGTCCGGGGATACGTTATCTAAGGTAGCCGCCTATTTTGGTGTGTCTGTGGACGATTTAATCGGAGATAACCAGCCGGGTGAATCCGCCATGCAGGATGAGCTGATGGCGTTCTACGGCAAGGTCAAGGACTTTCTGACCGAGGACGACAAGGACGACATTATGGTCGCCATGCGTGCCAAGGCTGAACGAAACAAGAAAAAGGGAACCGGAGTATAAGACGATGAATACTGCTGTCAGCGCAATGTATAATGACTTGCATGGGCTTGGCGTGGATATTGCTGATTTAAAGCTGAAAGCCAACACGGCTATCGCTTTCATGGACAACTTTCTCGTCATCGACCGTTCGCGCTGCAGAACTGCCGCCAAAGAGCGCACTGTACTGGCCCACGAGGCGGGCCACTATCTGAGCGGTGCGTTTTACCTGGCATACAGCCCCTACGAAATCAAAGAGCAGGCCGAGAGCAAGGCATTTGCAGCCTCTGTGGAAAAATATGTTCCTGTGGAGGAGCTGCGCCGCGCCATGTCAAACGGATTCACCGAACCGTGGCAGCTGGCCGATTACTTCAACCTGGAAGAAGATTACATAAAAGAAGCCCTGCACTACTGGACGGAGTGCAGGGGAGTGGACTTTAATCAGTGAGTAATGGGGAGGTGCTGTTGTGAAGGCCTGTACAAGCAAAAAGCTTAGAAGGACTGCGCCTTACGCCGTGTCATACCTTATAATGTGGGTTCTTGTAATGATTCTTGCATACTCGACTAAGGTAACAGATGGCAGTTCTCTAGCAATGAATCTATGGGTCGGGGCAACAATGGCACTGTTTTTTGCCGCGCCGGTATGGGCAGTAATTTTCTTGTGGCATTTTAAAAAAGCCTACGCTGTGAATAGAAGCCACAATGAGAAAAAAGTCTGCAATTCGGAAAAAGCAAGCACAGTACCAGATAATGTTTCCGCCCATGAGAAACAAACAACAATCCCTGCTTATGAACGTTGGAAAACCGACATAGATCAGAACACTGCCGAAATCCTTGCAAAGATAAAAGCTCTTGACAACAAGATAAAGGCCGCTGCCAACTTGCAGAAAGCCCCCTCTCAGGCTGATTTGGAACAGGCCGAGGCTCAGATAGAGGCAGAACGCCAAAAGGAAGAGGAACATCAGCGTCAGGAAGAAGCGGCCGAAGAGGCCAAGTGGCTCGAGGCACGGCGAAGTTGGAAAGAACGTCGGCAGAAGGAAATAGAACTAGAACGCCAGCAAAGGCTCCTGCAAAAAGAGAACAATATCAAGCTGGAACAAGCCGCGGAACGCGGACGCAGAAATATCTATGTTGCACGTGTTGAGTCTATACAGAATCAGAAGAAGGCCGCGGAAGATATTGCGGAGCAAGAACGGCAAAAGCGGGCGGCACAGTTTTCCTCACTGTCCCATAATGCGTTGCTGTTGGAAGCGGGAAAGTTTGCTGCTGCACATATGTTTGTATCCGTGGAAACACTGTCCGATTGGCTGGCCGGTATTGACACTTCCGAAATTGAAAAACTGCTTGGACAGTTGAAGTCCTATGGCTTAATTACAGAAACTGCCGATCACAAAAAATTCTGGAGTTCTCTGGATGAGAGCGAGTTTCTTGCAAAGCTCAATCAAAAAATGACCGCACCAGCCTCGACATCATCTACGGCAGAATGTGCTGATGCGGATATGAACGGCATCGAATTTGAGCATTACTGCGCAGAGCTTCTTCTCCAAAATGGCTTTTCCAAAGCTGACGTCACACAGGCAAGCGGAGATTATGGTATCGATATCCGAGCAGAAAAGGGCGGCATCACTTACGGCATCCAGTGCAAATACTATACAGATAAGGTAGGCAACCATGCTGTGCAGGAAGCCTATTCCGGCGCGCAATTCTATCATTGCATGGTCGCTGTTGTCATGACAAACTGCTCCTTTACCCAACACGCAAAAGAAACCGCAGCTGCAAACAACGTATTACTGTGGGATAAAAATAAGATTGCCGAATTTGAAGCTGCGGCACAGGCTAAGCAGCTAAAAATCACGTAGACTCTATTGAAAAAGAAAAAACGCCCCCGATGCTACCAACACCGAGAGCGTTCAAGAAAGCGGCTCGCCCGAACGGGGTCATCGCACACCTACCAATGCGATTATACCTCTTTTGGGCAGGCTTGTCAAAGTGTACCTATAAGGAGGTTTACCATGAAACGAACCAACACAGCCAAGTGGATCGAATCCGCCCACCGCTGGCAGATCAACGTGCAAAAGGACGGCGTGCGCAAGACGTTCACATCCGCTAAGCCGGGCCGCACCGGCCAGCGTGAGGCCAACCGCAAAGCAGACGACTGGCTGGAGCACGGCGTAAAATCTGGCGGCAAGGTCGCCGATGCCTGGGAACTATTTCTGCAATCCCGCGCCGCGATCTCCGACAATGAGTATTGCAGCGCCGAGAGCTTCGGCCGCGTGCGCATCCTGCCGTACATCGGGGATAAAAAACTGGCCGCCGTGACGGAGCAGGACTACCAGGCCATTCTGGATTACGCCTTCCGCAGTCCTGTCAGGCCTGGGCGGGATACGCTGTCTCGCAAAACGCTGCGCAATTTAAAGGCTACGATTACGCAGTTTGTCAAATTCTGCCGTAAAAGCCGGCTGCCCGCGCCGGAGCTGTACGACTTGAAGATCCCAGAGGCTGCACGGTACGTCGGCAAACGCGTCGTGGAAGTGGACGACCTCAAGGCCGTCTTCACTGATGACACCACCTTGTATCGCGGTGCCGTCTGCCGGGATGAGTACATCAATTACTATCGCTTCCAGCTGCTTACCGGGGTGCGCCCGGGCGAACTGCGCGGCTTGAAGTGGGCCAACATATCCGGCAATACCTGCAAGATCGACGGCGCGATCAACACCCACGGCGAGCATACCCGCGGCAAAAACGATAACGCCATTCGCTCCATCGTGCTGTCAGATTACGCCCTGGCCGTACTGGACGCGCAGCGGGCCTACACCGGGCGGCAGAAATATATCTTCCCGATGGAGTCCATGCGTGCCTACTACCGCCGCTGGGAGCGTTACCAGCAGCTGCACAAGATGCCCCCGGTATCTCTCTACGAAATGCGCCACACGTTCGTAAGCATCGCCAAGCAGCTGCCCACCGGCCAGCTCAAACAGCTCGTCGGCCACAGCGAAAACATGGACACATACGGCACCTACGCCCACGCGCTGAGCACTGACGCCGCCGAGACTGCCGCGAATTTAGAGACCGTTTTCGGCAAGATTCTGGGGCCGGAAAGTACACACTAAAAGTACACACTTTTTCTTTTCGGGGCGGTACAGACGGGGAAAGAAGTTTATAAATTTGCCCTATATACGTACAATTTTAAAGTCTTAGAACCGGCGTTTCAGCACATTCCTGGTTCGAGTCCTGTACCGCGCACTCTAAGAATCCCCACCGATTTACGGTGGGGATTTTTCTTTTAGAGTGCAATTACGGCGGGT
>OBLO01000853.1_pt1 | contig 28525 bp, 18 predicted proteins | sample 1519401 | NCBI WGS metagenome assembly OBLO01 (sample SAMEA2602897, study PRJEB22501) | metagenome | reverse complement strand
CTGGTACACCGACGAGTTCAGCTTCATCCAGCCCGACGGCTCCTACAAGGAGGACATCGAGGGCTTGGCTGACGTCATCGCCAAGGCCGAGAAGGCCGCTCCGGACCAGCCGAAGCTCATCAAGGTTCACTCCCTGATCGCTTGGCCGACCCCGGGCAAGACCAACGACCCGTCCTCCCACGGTTCCAAGCTGGGTACCGAGGCTGTTGCCGGCCTCAAGGAAGCCCTCGGCTACGATCCGGAAGAGAACTTCCACGTTGACGAAGAGGCTCTGGCTCACGCTCGCAAGGTTGCCGAGCGCGGTCTCGAAGCCCACAAGGAATGGGACGAGAAGTTCGACGCTTGGCGCAAGGCCAACCCGGACAAGGCTGCCCTGTACGACCGTCTGAAGGCCGGTGAACTGCCGGAAGGCTTCGACAAGGCTCTTGACGACCTTGAGGCCACCTTCGAAGTCGGCAAGGGTGTCGCCACTCGTGGCGCCTCCGGCTCCGTGCTCAACGCCATCGCCGCTGTCATGCCGGAACTCTGGGGCGGCTCCGCCGACCTCGGTGGCTCCAACAAGACCGATCTCAAGGGCGCTGCCACCTTCGCCCCGGCCGAGTGCGCCACCAAGCAGTGGCCGAACTGCAACGAGTTCGGTCGCCAGCTGCACTTCGGCGTGCGCGAGTTCACCATGGGCTGCATCACCAACGGCATCCTGCTGGGCTCCCACACCCGTCCGTTCGGCGGCACCTTCTTCATGTTCTCCGACTACGAGCGTTCCGCCGTTCGTCTGGCCGCCCTCATGGAGATTCCGAACCTGTACATCTGGTCCCACGACTCCGTCGCCGTCGGCGAGGATGGCCCGACCCACCAGCCGGTTGAGCACCTTGCTTCCTTCCGCGCGATTCCTCAGCTTGAGGTCATTCGCCCGGCCGACGCCTTCGAGACCGCCGAGGCTTACCGTTACTTCTTCGAGAAGAAGAACACCCTGCCTGGTGCCATGGTTCTGACCCGTCAGGGTGTCCCGGTTCTTGCCGAGACCGCCGCCAAGGCCAAGGACGGTGTCAAGAAGGGCGCTTACGTTCTGGTCGACACCGAGGGCACTCCGGACGTCATCCTCATGGCTTCCGGTTCCGAGGTCCAGTGGGCTGTGGCTGCCGCCAAGACCCTGGCCGGCGAGGGCGTCAAGGCTCGCGTCGTGTCCGTGCCGTCCATGGAATGGTTCGAGGAGCAGGACGCCGAGTACAAGGAGGCCGTGCTTCCGGCCGCTGTCAAGGCTCGTGTCTCCGTCGAGGCCGGCGTTGCCATGCCGTGGTACAAGTACCTCGGCTCCTACGGCAAGCCCGTCTCCATCGAGCAGTTCGGCCTGCAGGGCGACGGCGCTCAGAACATGATCGACCTCGGCATCACCGCCGAGCACGTGGTGGAAGCCGCCAAGGCCTCCATCGCCGAAGTCGAAGCCGCCAAGTGAGTCCCCTAGCCTCCCTCTGACGAGGGAGGCTTGTACTCAAGACTCCACCTGATCGGCCCTCTCGTTAGAGGGGGTCTACTTAAAGATTTGTTCCAATACGGAATATAAGGAGAAAAATAAATGACTGAAGCAACTCAGCGTACGTCTGACAACGGCGTTTCCATCTGGCTGGACGACCTGTCCCGCTCCCGCATCGAGTCCGGCTCCCTGCAGGACCTCATCGCCAACAAGAACGTCGTCGGTGTGACCACCAACCCGTCCATCTTCCAGAAGGCCCTGAGCCAGGTCGGCCCGTACGACGCTCAGCTCAAGGAGCTCGGCAAGGTTGACGTTGAGACCGCTGTCCGCGAGCTCACCACCACCGACGTGCGCAACGCCACCGACATCTTCCGCGAGATCGCTGAGGCTACCGACTTCGTCGACGGCCGCGTCTCCATCGAGGTCGACCCGCGTCTTGCTCACGAGACCGAAGCCACTGAGAAGCAGGCTGAGGAGCTGTGGGCCAAGGTCAACCGTCCGAACGCCATGATCAAGATTCCGGCAACCCTCGAAGGCCTGCCGGCCATCACCGCCACCCTGGCCAAGGGTATCTCCGTGAACGTCACCCTGATCTTCTCGCTCGAGCGCTACGAGCAGGTCATCGACGCTTACATCGAGGGCATCGCTCAGGCTGCCGCCAACGGCCACGACCTGAAGCACATCGGCTCCGTCGCTTCCTTCTTCGTGTCCCGCGTGGACACCGCTGTCGACAAGCTGCTGGAAGCCAACGGCTCCGACGAGGCCAAGGCTCTGGAGGGCAAGGCCGCTGTGGCCAACGCTCGCCTGGCTTACGAACTCTTCGAGAAGAAGTTCGCCGAGGATCCGCGTTGGGCCGACCTGGCTGCCAAGGGCGCCAAGGTTCAGCGTCCGCTGTGGGCTTCCACCGGCACCAAGAACGCCGCCTACTCCGACTGCAAGTACGTTGACGAGCTCGTTGCCAAGCACATCGTCAACACCATGCCGGAGAAGACCCTGAACGCTCTGGCCGACCACGGCAACGGCGCTCCGTCCATCGAGGGCACCTACGAAGAGTCCCACGCCATCATCAACAAGCTGGCTGAGCTCGGCATCAACCTCAAGGACGTCACCGACAAGCTGGAGGCCGACGGTGTCGCTGCCTTCATCAAGTCCTGGGATTCCGTGCTGTCTGACGTCCAGTCCGGCATCGACCGCGTGAACGCCTGAGATTTGACGACTGATGCGTGTTTAGCGCACTAGTTGATTAGCTCACAGAAGCTCCGACCCCAACCGGTCGGGGCTTCTTTCGTTTGTTGCTACAGTGGTACGAGCATATGAGAGAAAGGCCGAACCGTAATGAACAAACTTGTCGCACGCCAGCGGTTGGTGATGACCTTCACCTTCTTTTCGATGTTCTTCGGAGCGGGCAATCTGATTTTTCCGCCGTTCGTCGGCGCGCAGGCCGGTTCCGCGACCATACCGGCGGCCATCGGTTTCATCGTCTCCGCAGTCGGCCTGCCGATTCTCGGCGTGCTGGCGGTCACCTTCGCCGGCGGTTTCGACAAACTCGCCAGCCGGGTCTCCCCCAAATTCGCCTTGTTCCTCGGCGTGGCGATCATGCTCACCATCGGCCCGTGCTTTGCGATTCCGCGTACGGCGACCACCTCATTCGAAATGATGGTGGCTCCTTTCGTACCGTCCTCCTATGGCTGGCTGGCCCAACTCATCTACTCGCTCGTGTTCTTCACGCTGGCGTTCCTGTTTGCCCAGCATCCCGAGAAACTCTCCAAAGTGCTCGGCCGATTCATGGGACCGTTGCTGCTGGTGCTCATTGCTGTCCTGTTCATCGCCTGCCTGATCCACGGCATCGGCACCCCGGCCAACCCGATGGGCGACTACTCCACAAACCAGATCGCACGCGGCTTCCTCGACGGCTACCAGACCATGGACCTGCTCGCCGCGCTCTACTTCGGCATCGTGATCTCCGCGAATATCCGCGCCCAACAAGTCGATGACGAATCGCAAGTGCAGAAGGAGACCGCGTATGCCGGGCTCGGCACCGGCGTACTGCTGATCGTGATTTACGGCGCGCTAAGCTACGTGGGCGTGGTGTCCGGCGCCATCGCCACCATCGACCCCACCAAAGACACGGGCGCGACCGTGCTCACCAACCTCACCTCATCCCTGTTCGGCACGTTCGGTACCGCGTTCCTTGGCATCGTGTTCGTCATCGCCTGCCTCAACGTATGCACCGGACTGATCGGCACCTGCGCCACCTACTTCCATACTCGGTTCCGGACCGTCGCCGGCCGAACGTTGAGCTACCGCACCTGGCAGGTCATCTTCACCGTGTTCAGTTTCATCGTGTCCAATGCCGGGCTAAGCGCGATCATCAAGGTTTCCGTGCCGGTGTTGTCCGCACTGTATCCGATCGCCATCGTGCTGGTACTGCTGACGCTGACCCACAAGTCGCTCGGCGCGCGATTCCCGCGCGTCTACTTCTGGACCGTGCTGCTGGTGGGCATCGCATCCTTCGCCACCTGCATCTCCAGTTTGGTCGCCGTCTTCGGCGGTTCCATCGGCTGGCTGGACGCGGCGCTGGCTATGCTGCCTTTGCAGCAATACCAGCTCGGCTGGGTGGTCCCGGCTATCCTCGGTGTTGCCATTGGTATCGCCGATGCTCCGCGACGGTAGTTCTTCCCGGTCTGTGCCGGAGTCTGGCGGTCGGTCGGTGATGGCGGCTGCCGCAGTATCCCTCCTATAAAGCGGCATACAGAATTCCTGTATGCCGCTGGTCTCCGCCCATCTGCCATAGTTATACTAGCATCATCGACGACGGCGATAACGGCATAAGGTGGGGTGAGTCATGGACACCAGTGATAGACAGATAGCGGAAACCGGCCGGAATCGCGAGCTTGGGCTGATTCCGGCCATGGTGATGGCGGTTGTTGCGACGCTCAGTGGTGCCGGTGTATCGTTCGCGCCATTATATGAGCGCATTTGGGGCGGCATGATGTTGCATCCGAATTGTCCGGCGATTGGCAGAATGACCTACTATCTCTCGGGCCAAGCAACTGACGATTATGGAGCCTGCGTCACCTCACCACTGTGGTTTATGACGGTGACTGCGCTGAGTGTTGTCGCGATTCTCTGTCTGACTGTTGCGGGAGTACAGGGCTTTTCGCGCCATCGGCTCTGTTCGGTGTTTAGTGTTCTTATTGCGGCAGTGGCTGTTGCGATCATATTGGTGTTGAGTGCGAATACCAAGATTGTAACGTTGTGGGCGATGTATGCGGTGACGTGGCTGGTGCACGCCATAGTCACCTCATATCTGAGCAACGGTTGGATACGAATCGCGCGACTGTTGTTCGTATGGCAGATTGGCGTGATGCCGGTATTCGTCACCGAATATTCAGTATCCGACGAGGTCAACTTCAGCGGCGGCGCAACCATCGCTTGCGGACTTGGACTTGCGGCATATGCGCTGGTGCAATGCGCCTCTCTTACCATCGACTCGCAAAACAACAGTAATCGAATCACGCCAGAACGCAGTGGTATACGGGCTACCTCCTTGCACGACCTGTTCCACACCATCAGCATCAACGCATCCGCCATACGCAATTGCTCTGTTCCCGTTGCCCTGTTCTGGTCAGGTATCACGTTCTTTACCTACAGCTACAACACTGGTAGACACACCGATTTCTGCCCAGCGCTATCGGCAACTGACAATGCAGGTCTTGTCGCTTATTGCATCGGCCCTGAAGCTTTGGGACTGCTGACCGTCGTGTTGTGCGTGCTGCCATTGTTCTCCCTGCTTTCGGCGATTACGGCCATCACGTTGGCTGCACGCAACGCAAATAACGGCGGTAACGCTGCCAATGCCGATGGCTCTCGAAATTCAGCCGCCGTGTGCTATCTGCTCCTGGCAACCGCACTGTCCGCCACGGCCTTCGTCATCGCCTTCACCTTGGCATAACGCGGACCACCATGTCGCGGTTCGCGCGATCGCTGGGATACAGCGCTTCCGGCGCACGACGCGACACCACCGGCATAAGATCTCCTTCATATCACGAAACAATCGAGCGTGTTCGTTTGCGCCAAGGATCAGCTCTGCCAGTAGTAGCTGAAGAAGTCGGAGATCTCCCCCATGGTTTCGCGCAGCATGCCCATGCGCGGCAGGTACACCACGCGGAAGTGGTCGGGGCGATGCCAGTTGAACGCGCCGCCGTGGCTGATGAGGATGTGCTTGTCATGCAGCAGGTCGAGCGCGAACTGCTCGTCCGAGTGGATGTTGAAGCGTTTGACGTCGATCTTCGGGAAGATGTAGAACGCGGCCTTCGGCTTGACGGCGGTGATGCCGGGGATCTGGTTGAGCATGTCGTAGACGAGGTCGCGCTGGTCGTGCACGCGGCCGCCCGGCACGATGTAGTCGTTGACGCTCTGGTGGCCGCCGAGCGCGGTCTGCACCACGGACTGGGCGGGCACGTTCGAACACATGCGCATGTTGGCGAGCATGTTGAGGCCCTCGATGTAGTCCTTGGCAATGCGCTTGTTGCCGGACAGGATCATCCAGCCGATGCGGTAGCCGGCGATCATGTGCGATTTCGACAGGCCGGAGAAGGTCACGCAGAACAGGTCCGGGGCCATCGAGGCGATGGAGATGTGCTGCAGGCCGTCCATGACGAGGCGATCGTAGATTTCGTCGGAGAAGATGATGAGCTGGTGTTCGCGCGCGATGTCGACGATCTGCTGGAGCACTTCCTTTGGGTAAAGTGCGCCGGTGGGGTTGTTCGGGTTGATGATGACAATCGCCTTGGTGTTGCTGGTGATCTTGGAGCGGATGTCGTCGATGTCCGGATACCATTCGGACTGTTCGTCGCACAGGTAGTGCACGGCGGTGCCGCCGGCCAGGTTCACGCAGGCGGTCCACAGCGGGTAGTCCGGGGAGGGCACGAGCACTTCGTCGCCGGTGTCGAGCAGCGCGGACATGGACAGGTTGATGAGCTCGCTGACGCCGTTGCCGGTGTAGATGTCGTCGATGGTGACGTTCGGGATGTTCTTCAGCTGCGCGTACTGCATGATGGCCTTGCGCGCGGAGAACAGGCCCTTGGACGGCGAGTAGCCTTCGGTGTCGGTGAGCTGGTGGGCCATGTCGTAGACGACTTCGTCCGGCGTGCGGAAGCCGAAGGGTGCCGGGTTGCCGATGTTCAATTTCAGGATGTGGGTGCCGTTGGCCTCCATGCGCATCGCCTCGTCGGCGACCGGGCCGCGCACGTCGTAGAGCACGTTGTCGAGCTTGTGCGATTTGCCGAAGGTGCGGCGGCGGCCCACGGGAATCTCGCTGTCCGTCTGGGGCTTGGCGGCACCCATGGCAAGCGGTGTGGCGGCGTGTTCGCCGTCCGTGACGCTGTTGGATGCGTCCGAGTTCAATTGCGTGGTGGATTCCTCGCCGCGCAGCCAATTCGTGTCGACGTCCAGTTCGCTGGCCAGGAATTCGAGCACGTCCTCGCGGGGCATGGTCTTGCCGGCCACATATTGGCTGATGTGGCTCTTGCCCATCTTTACGCCACGATGTTCGGCGGCGTGCACCAAATCGACCTGCTTCAATCCCCTGCTGTTCATCGCATTGCGCAGACGTTCCGCAAACACCGATACGCTCATATCCTTATGCCTCCAACCGGGAGTTCAATTTATCTTTTGAACAACGGTTCAAAGCATACCCCCGGTTCAACACAAGTTCAATTTTGGCGTGTTCTCGAGTCTCGACCGGTTCAACCCAACTGCGCTTCAATCCATTGGGCGACGCCGTCCTCGTTGTTGGACGGGCAGATCTCGTCGGCGACGGACAACACCTTGGGGTTCGCGTTGGCCACGGCCACGCCCCGGCCGGATTCGCTCATCATGTTGATATCGATGAGGTCGTCGCCGAAGGCGGCTGTCTGTTCAAGCGGCACGTCCAGTCGCTCGCACAGCAGGTGCAGCGCGTGCTCCTTGTTGGCCTGCGGGTTCATGAGCATCCACATCACGCCTTCGCTGATGGAGATGTCGAAGTCCGGCGGAATCAGCGCACGCAGCTCGTTCCACTGTTCAGGTTCGGGGAAGATGGTGATTTTGTCCGCCACGCCTTCGGGCACGTCGTGGAAGTTCGTGTATTGGAAGGCCTGAGTTTTCCAATACACGCGCACATCGAAGTTGGTGTAGCGCACGTCGTTCATCACGATGCCGAGCTTCAGGCCGGGCATGCGATCGAGCAGGAACAGACAGACTTCGCAGGCACGCCGTGAGGAGAAGCCAATCTTGATCAAATGGTTCTCATCGGCCGGCGTGGCACCTGAGGTGAGCAGGTCGAAGTCGGAGTGGGCCGGGTCGAAATCGATGAGGGCGCCGTTCAGATAGATTACGGCGTCCACCGGCAGTTTTTCGGCGAACTGGAGACCGGTACTCACCGGCCGCGCGGTGGCGATGGCGAATTGCATTCCGGCATCGTGCGCGCGGTTGATGGTGTCGATGCTGCGCTGGGTAATGAACCGGTCCTCGAATACCTCGGCGTCGTGCAGCAACGTGCCGTCGAGGTCGGCGACCAGCAGTCGGGGTTGTTTCGGCGTGATGGCGTCGAGAATCACAGCAGCCCCTCACAGTGTTCACGCACGAGTTCGGCGGAATGGTGCAGTTTGGCCCGCTCGTCCTCGCTCAGATCGAGTTCGACGATCTCGTTGGCACCATTGGCGCGCAGTTCAGTGGGGACGCCGAGGAACACGTCATGTTCGCCGTATTCGCCGTCCAGCAGGGTGGAGACGGGCACGATGCGGCGTTCGTCCCACAGGATGGTCTGTACGATGCCGGCCACGGTGGAGGCGATGCCGAAGTTGGTGCCGCCCTTGGCCGCGACGATCTCATTGCCACGGGTGCGGGTCTTCTCTTCGATTTCGGTGGTGGACACGGAGGCGAAACGGTCTTGGTTGTCGGCCAGGAAGCGGGCGAATGGCTTGCCGCCGAGCGAGACGGTGGACCATGCGGTGAACTGGGAGTCGCCGTGCTCGCCCATCACGAAGCCGCCCACGTTGCGCGGGTCAAGGCCGGTCTCTTCGCCGATGATGGTCTTGAGACGCGAGGTGTCGAGCGCGGTGCCGGTACCGAGCACCTGGGTGCGAGGCAGACCGGAACGTTTCCAGGCATACCAAGCCATCACGTCGACCGGGTTGGAGACCATGACGATCACGCCGTCAAAACCGGAGGCCATGACGTTGTCGACCACTTCGCCCACAAGACCCACGGTGAAGCCGAGTTCGGCCATGCGGTTGGAGTTGGCCGGCGGCTTGCGGCCCACGGTGATGACGACGATGTCCGCATCCTTGCAGTCGGCGTAGTCGCCGGCGCGCACCTTGACGTGGCGGTCCTGGAATTCGCTGCCATCATCGAGGTCGCGGGCCTCCCCCAGGGCCTTGGCGGCGGAACAGTCGATGAGCACAAGCTCATTGCACAGGCCGTGCGTGACGATGCCGAAGGCGGCGGTGGCACCGACCCGGCCGGTGCCGACGATAACGACTTTGTTGCGGTTCATAGTGACCATGGTGATGTCCTTTCGTAATACTCGATAGAACGCATACGACCCATGACCGACGGTAACGGTCATGGGTCGCGAGCGACAAGTCTATATGGCGTGCAAGCCGATCAGCCGAGGTTGAACTTGGTCATCATGTCGAGGCCGATGATCAAGGCCACCCACACCAGAGCGATGATAACGGTCCAACGGTTCAGGTTCTTTTCGGCGACACCGGAAGTACCGGCGTTCTGGGTCAGACCGCCGCCGAACATGTCGGACAAACCGCCGCCCTTGCCCTTGTGCATAAGGATGAGCAGGGTCAGCACGAAGCTGAGCAGCACGACGATGACTTGCAGCGTGATCTTAAGAGCGGTCACAGGGTACCTCCGGATTGATTGGACTGTTGACCAGCATAGCGCACACACGGGAAAACCGTGGTATTAGTTCCGTGATTTCGTGGATTTCAGTGCCAGTCGAGCGATTTTGGCGAGTTCCTCAACGTCCAGGGCCGCCCCTCCGATCAGGAAGCCGTCAACGTCGGGCTGGGAAATGAGTTCCGCCGCATTTTTCGAGGTGACCGATCCGCCGTACAGGATACGTACGCTATCGGATACCTTCGTGCCAAAAGTGGTCTTCAAATCGTTGCGGATGGCGTTTGCGGCATCCTGGGCGGATTGCGGAGTGGCCACCATGCCGGTGCCAATGGCCCAGACAGGTTCGTAGGCCACGATGAGTTTGGCGGCTTGTTCTTCGTTGAGATCGCGGGTGACGTCTCGTACCTGGCCCACGGCGAAATCGAGTTCAATGCCTTGACGTCGTTCCTCGAAGCTTTCGCCGACGCACAAAATCGGCTGCATGCCGGCGGCGAGCACGGCACGTACCTGATCGACGATATTGGCGTCATCTTCAGGATGGTATTTGCGGCGTTCGGAGTGGCCGACGATGACGTATGAGCAGCCAAGATGGGCGATCATGTCCGCGGACACATCGCCGGTGAAGGCACCTTGGGTGGTCACGGAAACGGATTGTGCGCCGTAGGCGACATGGAGCTTGTCGGCTTCGACCAGCACCTGCACGCTGCGCAATGACGTGAACGAGGGGAAAAGCGCGACTTCGCAGCGTTTAAAGTCGAAGTGAGCGTCACGCAACAGCCATACCAGCTTCTGCACGAAGTAAGTGGCTTCAAGATGGTCGAAATTCATCTTCCAGTTGCCGGCCACCAACGGAATGCGTTTGGACGCCATATGTTTCCCTTCTAAAAAAAACGTAGCTCCCCTCAAGGAGGGGAGCTAGAAAATGGATTACTCAAGCACCTTCAGGCCAGGGAGCTCCTTGCCTTCGAGGAACTCGAGGGAAGCGCCACCACCGGTGGAGATGTGGGAGAAGCCGTCCTCCGGGAAGCCGAGGTTGCGCACGGCGGAGGCGGAGTCGCCGCCACCGACGATGGTGAACGCACCGGCTGCGGTGGCGTCGACCAGACCCTGGGCCACGGCCTTGGTGCCGGCGGCGAACTCAGGAACCTCGAACACGCCCATCGGGCCGTTCCACACGACGGTCTTGGAGTCGACGATCTTGTCGTGGAAGAGCTTCTGGGACTCCGGGCCGATGTCCAGACCCATCTTGTCGGCCGGGATGGCGTCGGCGGCAACGACTTCCGGAGCAACCGGGGTGTCACCGGCCGGGAAGCCGGCGTTCACGACGACGTCGGTCGGCAGCACGAGCTCAACGCCGTTCTTCTCGGCGGTCTCGATGTAGCCCTTGACCTTCTCAAGCTGGTCCTCTTCAAGCAGGGAGGTGCCGACCTCGTAGCCCTTGGCCTTGAGGAAGGTGAACACCATGCCGCCGCCGATGACCAGACGGTTGGCCTTGTCGAGCAGGTTCTCGATGACGCCGAGCTTGTCGGAGACCTTGGAACCGCCGAGCACCACGGTGAACGGACGCTCCGGGTTCTCGGTGGCCTTGGACAGGGCCTTGACTTCCTTCTCGACCAGCAGGCCTGCGGCGGCCGGCAGATCGGCGGCAACGTCGTAGTTGGAGCCCTGAGCGCGGTGGACCACGCCGAAGCCATCGGAAACGAAGGCCTCGCCGAGGGCGGCGATCTTCTTGGCGTAAGCGGCGCGTTCGTCGGCGTCCTTAGAGGTCTCCTCCGGGTTGAAACGAACGTTCTCAAGCAGCACAACGTCGCCATCGTTCATGGCGGCGACCTTGGCCTGAGCGTCCTCGCCGTAGGTGTCCTTGGCCAGCGGCACGTTGGCGCCGAGCAGCTCGCCGAGGCGGGCGGCAACCGGGGCCAGGCTCAGCTCAGGAACGACCTTGCCCTTCGGGCGGCCAAGGTGGGCCATGAGGATGACCTTGGCGCCTTCTTCGCGCAGGGTCTTGATGGTCGGCAGAGCAGCCTTGATTCGACCGTCATCGGTGATGGTGGTGCCGTCCAGCGGAACATTGAAATCAGCGCGAACCAGAACGCGCTTGCCCTTGAGATCTCCAAGGTCCTTGAGTGTCTTCATGAATATCCTTTCCTTGACGAATCGCACGTCAAAGTGGCCAATTTTGCCACTTTGCATATTACAGGCATTCCGGAACAAAACACCGCATTCGTCTACTGACTGAATGCGGTGTTTTGTCACATCGTTGTCGCGTTTTGCCGAATAGGCATGGCAAATCGGATTGTCGGGTTACTTGCCTTCGGCTGCGCGAGCCTTCTCCGTCTTCTCGGCAAGTTGAAGCAGTCGGCGAATTCGGCCGGCAATCGCATCCTTGGTGATTTGCGGTTCGGCGATCTTGCCGAGCTCCTCGAGGCTCTTGTCCACGTGATCGATGCGCAGCTGGCCGGCCTGACGGAGGTTGTCCGGAATGTTATCGCCGAGTACTTCGAAAGCATGCTGCACTTTTTCGCTGGCTTCGGCGGCGGCCTTGGCGGAACGGCGCATATTGGCGTCATCGAAGTTGGCCAGACGGTTGGCCTTGCCGCGGGCCTCGCCATCGGAACGCTTGCCGGTCCATTCGCGAGCCGAACGGGTGGCGCCCATGAGCTTGAGCATGCGTTCGATGGCGTCGGGATCCTTGAGTGTCACGCGCTCGGAGCTACGCAGCGTGCGATGCTTGGCCTGGATGCCTAGACGACGGGCCACGCCACACAGGGCCATGGCGGCCTCTTCCGTGGGGCAAGCGATTTCCAGGAAGCTGGCCTTACCGGGATCGGACAGGAAGCCACGGGCCATGAAGGCGCCGCGCCATGCCGCTTTGATTTGGGCGATGGATCCGTTGACCACTTCAGACGGCAGTCCACGGACCTGCTGCTTGCGGCGGTCGACCAGTCCGGTCTGCAAAGCCAAGGCCACTACGTTGCGGGTGACGAGCACCACGTAGGTCTCGACAGGGCCGTTCGGGGTCTGACGTGTGAGGTGATTGACCTCGGCTTCGTGCCCGAACGTGTTCCTCAACGTGTTCTTCAGCCATTCTGCAACGTCAAGCGAGGTGAATACGGCTTGGATAACGTATGTATTCTGTACCGGTCGAAGACCGCCGCCAAAACGGATCATGGCCGCAGCTTGGGCCTTGATCGCGGCTGGCGAATCGCCTTCAAAGGCTGCCAACTCGCTTTTGACATCGTCCAGAAGAGCCAAGATCTACCTCCTACAGTCCCGTTCTTCTCAATGCTTCAGGCGCTTCGTGCCGTCATCTGCTGTCACACGGTCGGAAGCCATCGGCTTTCTGTGATACCTAATCTGGTGGACAAGCGAACCCGTTTGATACGTATTATGGGCCCTGCTTTCTCGCAGTGTGGTCACCGAACACTTGCCCGATGACCGCTCGACGCCTGCTTACGATGAGTGACGCTTGTGCTGTTCTCTCGCGGAAACGGTTACGTTGAGCCCATGTGCGCGTAAGCGGCGAGCCAGCTCTTCGCTCATCGCCACCGACCGGTGCTGACCACCGGTGCAGCCGACGGCGATGGTTACGTAGTGCTTGTCTTCCTGGGCGTATCCTTCCAACGCAATCTCGATAGCTTTCTCATAAGCGTCGAGAAATTCCTTGGCTCCCTTGCTGGAAAGCACGTAGTCGGCGACCGGCTTGTCGTGCCCGGTAAGCTCGCGCAGGCTGGGCACCCAGAACGGGTTGGGCAGAAAACGCACGTCGGCCACGAAATCGGCGTCGATGGGCATACCGTATTTGAAGCCGAAGCTGAAGATGTGTACTGCCACGGTGGTGGGGCCGGAGCCGAGCATCGCCTCGTAGAGTTTGGTGGACAGCTGGTGGATGCTCAGGGAGCTGGTGTCGATGACCCAGTCGGCTCGTTCCTTGAGGTCTTCCAGCAGGTGACGTTCCTCAAGGATGCCGTCGATCAGTCGGTTGCCGTGCTGCAGCGGGTGCGGGCGGCGCACGGATTCATAGCGCTTGATGAGCACTTCGTTGCTGGCGTCGAGGAACAGAATACGGGTTTTGACGCCGAGATCATCCAGATGGCCGAGCACGGCGGCCAGCTCGTCGAAATAGCTGGAGCGCACGTCGATGACGGCGGCAAGCTTGTGGACGCCTGACTCCGATCCGGAACCGGAGGTGGTCATCATGTCGACAAGCGGGATAAGCAGTTTGGGAGGCAGGTTGTCGACCACATACCATCCCATGTCTTCCACGCAGTCAGCGGCATGAGAGCGGCCTGCGCCGGACATACCGGTGATGAGCAGCACTTCGAAGGCATCAAGCGGGGTCGGCTGGTTGTCCGGAGTCGATGTGGATGTCGCGGAATTCGCCGGCGCATTCGTGGCGGCCGCCTCGCCGGTATCGCGGTTCGTTGTCTGTTGATTCATTACAGCGCCTCCTCAAGAGCTTTGCGCATCGCGATCTCCAGCTGGTCGTCTTCGGTGGTGGTGTCCTGCAGACGCTGGTCGGCATCGCTGGGCGGGTCGTCATCCCAGATACCGGTCATCAGCAATACCTGTACGAGAGCTTGGTACAGCAGCATTTCTTCGCCGCCGATGGCGTGACCGCCATGAGCGCGCCAGGCTTCCATGAGCTTGGTGGGGCGTGGATCGTAGATCACGTCCAACAGCAGTCCGGAGAATGGCTCGGTTCCGGCATCGGCGAGGGCATCCGCGACGTTGTCGGCCGCGTGTCCGGGAATCGTGTTGATGACATAGGTGGCGTTGCGGGCTGCCTCGAGCAGGGCCTGATCGTCGCCTAATTCGATTTCGTTGTACGGGTTATGCACGTTGACGAACTTTTCGGCCACTGGTTTAAGCCCGGTGTTTTTTCCGGGGTGGCGGGCGGCGACGACGATATGGCCGATTTCGGGCATCATGCAGCATGCGGCCAACGCCGAAGTGGCGGTGTTGCCATTGCCGATGATCAGCGCGGTGCCGCTTCTCGACGCGGTGTGGTGTTCGCCGAGTTCGCGATTGGCATGGTCGAAGGCGAGTTGGATGCCGATGACATCGGTGTTGTATAGCTTGATGCCCGGCTTGCCGTTCGGCCAAGCGGGATCATCGGCAGCCACGCTCCAGTCGAATACCGCGGTATTCGCCACCTTCAGTTCCTTGGCCCACAAATTTTCCGGAACACCGTACGGTTGGATGGTCTTCTTCAACGGCATGGTCAGGCTCAGGCCAGCCCACGTCGAGTCAAGGCCTTTGAGGAAAGCGTCGAGGTCGTCTTCCCCCACCTCGTGCTTGTCGTACAGCCAATCGTCGAGTTTCAGCGAACGGTAGGCCGCGTTGTGAAGCACGGGTGACAATGAGTGTGCGACGGGTTTGCCGAGTACAGCGCAACGATGATTGGCCATATCCCCTCCTTGATGTCTGTTCCCATGCTAGCCGACACTTTGCTTCGAATATGTCAACCACAGGCCCCGCAACCGAAAATTTACTCTGGGCTGCTGGACCGGGCCGGCTCACTGCTCGTGCAGCGCGTTGTACAGCGCTTCGGCTTTGGCGTGGCCGATGCCTTTGACCTTCTCGAAGTCCTCGACACTGGCTTCGCGCATGGCTTTGACCGAGCCGAAGTGGTTGAGCAGCCGCTTCTGGTAGCTTTCGCCGATGCCGGGAATCTCGTCGAGCGCGCTGCGCAGGGCGCCTTTGCGCCGCTGCTGGCGGTGGTAGGTGATGGCGAAGCGGTGGGATTCGTCGCGTACACGCTGCAGCAGATACATGCCTTCGGACTGGCGTTTGAGGATGATCGGATAGTCGTCGTCCGGCACCCACACCTCTTCCAAGCGTTTGGCCAGTCCGCAGACGGCCACGTCGTTCACGCCACAGTCCTCAAGCGCCTTGGCGGCGGCCATGACCTGCGGCTTGCCGCCATCGACCACCACCAGGTTCGGCTTGTAGGCAAAGTGATGCCGGTTTGTGTTCTGCTGGACGATGTCGGGCGGGGACTCCCGCGCATCGTTCTGCACTCCGACCGGCACCGCGTGCCCCTTGCCACTGATGTCGGAACCGCCCTCACCATTGTCGTTACCGTTCGCAGCGATTGTCTCCGCCGCCACGGCAGTGGTCATCTTGCCGGCGGCCGAGGCCACACGCTGTTCCGCGTCGATGCTTTCGCCGGAGTCGCCGGCGATGTTGCCGTGCTTGAAGCGGCGGGTGAGCGTCTCGTAAAGCGCGGACAGATCATCCACCGCGCCTTTGCCGTCCTTGCCTCGGATGGCGAAGCGTCGGTATTCGGATTTCTTGGCGATCGCGTCTTCGAACACCACCATGGAGGCCACCTGGAAGGCACCGCCCACAGTGTTCGAAATGTCGTAGCATTCGATGCGCAGCGGGGCTTCCGCGAGTCCCAATGCCTTGGCCACATCGTTCATGGCCTGGGTGCGTGCGCCCATGTCGGAGATGCGGCTCATCTTGCTGCGTTGCAGTGCTTGGCTGGCGTTCTCGTTGGCGCGGTCCATAAGCTGCTTCTTGTCGCCTCGCGAGGCCACACGGATGGTCACCGCTCCCCCGCGCAGATTGGTCAGCCAGCCTTCGAGTTCCTCACGGCGGGCCGGTTCGACGGGCACGATGATTTCGCGCGGTACCGGTGCGATGGGTGCCAGCAGGTCCGCGCGCCCGGTGGTCTCCTGACGGGTGTTGCGTTCTCGGGTGGCCTGGGCGCGTGCCACAGCGTCCGTGGCCGTGATGGTTTGCGTGGAGCCGATGGCCTCGCGATTAGTGGAGATGGTCGCGGCCGACTGGGGGTGATTGTCCCCGGCGGCGTCCGAATACACCTGCACCAGAAGGTCGGCCATCAAGTCGGCGTCATCGATGTCCTCAACTCGTTCGACGCTCCAGTTGCGTTCGCCGCGAATCGAGCCGGCGCGCACATAAAAAGCGTGCACGGAGGCTTCGAGCTCGTCGCTGGCGAAGCCGAACACGTCCGCGTCCACATCCTGGTCGAAGACGACGGCGTTCTGTTGCACCACGGTTTCCAGCATTTGGATCTGGTCGCGCAGTCGGGCGGCTTTCTCGAATTCGAGTTCGGCGCTGGCCTCTTTCATGTCGCGGGTCAACTGGGCGATGTATGGCCGTCCGAGTCGTCCGGTCATCACGCCGACCAGCTGTTCGCACAGCCTCCGGTGTTCGTCCGCTTCAATGCGGTTCACGCAGGGTGCGGAGCATTTGCCGATGGAAGCGAACAGGCATGGCCGTCCGGTCAGTTGCGCCTTATGGAACACGTTGGTGGTGCAGGTGCGTACCGGGAACGTGCGCAGCAACCGGTCAAGACTGTGCCGCAATTCCCACACTTTGGCATAGGGGCCGAAATACCGGGTATCCCGCCGTTTGCGCGACCGCGTGACCCACACGCGCGGAATTCGCTCCCCCGTGCTGACCGCGAGATACGGATAGGTCTTGTCGTCGCGGAACTGCACGTTGAACCGTGGGTCGAATTCCTTGATCCACGTGTATTCCAACGTCAGTGATTCCAGTTCGGTGGCGACGACCGTCCACTCCAGGCTGCGTGCGGTCAGCACCATGGTCTGCGTGCGCGGATGCAGCAGATACAGCGGCTGGAAATAATTGGTGAGCCTGTTGCGCAGGTTCTTTGCCTTGCCCACATAAATGACGCGCCCTTCCCCGTCGCGCCATTTGTACACACCGGGTTTGGCGGGAATATCCGAGGGCTTGGGTCGGAACAGGTCGCGAGAATCCCCCAGCAAAGGTGCCCCATTCGCATTCACCTTCGCCGTCGTTTCCCCGGCACCCACAGCTATGCTTTCCGACATTAACGCCGCCGCAGTCTTCCGCCACTCATCCGGACTATGCCGCTCAATATCGTTCGTCATAATCCTCCTCGCTATTAAGCAAAACCAATCATCAGGGATTGGGTGGGTTGGGGTGTGTGTTGCTGGACCGTAAAGACTTGACCTGAGCGGCCCGGAGCATGTCCAGCAACAAACACCCCAACCCACCCGAGGTCAGCTGCAATGGAAGGCTAAAGCATGGGTTTCAGGAACTTGCCGGTCCATGAGGCTTCGCATTCGGCAACCTGTTCGGGCGTGCCCTGCGTGACGATGGTGCCGCCTCCGTCGCCGCCCTCCGGACCGAGATCGATCAGCCAGTCGGCCTCCTTGATCACATCCAGATTATGTTCGATGACGATGACCGTATTGCCCTTGTCCACCAGGGACTGCAGCACCTTGAGCAGCTTGTTCACGTCTTCGAAGTGCAGGCCGGTGGTCGGCTCGTCGAGGATGTACACGGTTTTGCCGTCGGATCGGCGCTGCAGCTCGGTGGCAAGCTTGACGCGCTGCGATTCACCGCCGGACAGGGTGGGTGCGGGCTGGCCGAGTCGGATGTAGCCGAGGCCGACGTCCACGAGGGTCTTCAGGTATCGGGAGATGCCGGTGTACGCCTTGAAGAAGTCGGCGGCCTCCTCGATGGGCATGTTGAGGATGTCGGCCACGGTCTTGCCGTTGTACGTGACTTCGAGGGTCTCGCGGTTGTATCGTTTGCCGTGGCAGACCTCGCAGTCCACGTAGACGTCGGGCAGGAAGTTCATTTCGATCTTCAGCGTGCCGTCACCGTGGCAGGCCTCACATCGGCCGCCTTTGACGTTGAAACTGAAGCGGCCGGGGCCGTAGCCGCGCACCTGGGCTTCGGGAGTCTTGGCGAACAGGGTGCGGATCTTGTCCCACACACCGGTGTAGGTGGCGGGGTTGGATCGCGGCGTGCGGCCGATCGGGTTCTGGTCGACGTGGATCACCTTGCGCACCTGGTCCACGCCTTCCACGCGCGTGTGGCGGCCGGGTACGATGCGTGCACCGTTGAGCTTGTCGGCGAGCACCGGGTAGAGGATCGTGTTGACCAGCGAGGATTTGCCGGAGCCGGAGACGCCGGTGACCACGGTGAGCACGCCGAGCGGGAAGCTCACGTCGATGTTCTTGAGGTTGTTCTCGCGGGCACCCACGACTTTGAGCACCTGGGTCTTGTGGATCTTGCGGCGCTTGGCGGGCACGGCGATCTCTCGCCGGTGGGCGATGTAGTCGCCGGTGATGGAGCGCTTGGCTTCTATGAGGTGCTTGGCGGGGCCGGAGTAGATGACTTCGCCGCCGTGTTCGCCGGCGCCGGGGCCGATGTCGACCACCCAGTCGGCGCGGCGTATCGTGTCCTCGTCGTGTTCGACGACAATCAGCGTGTTGCCGAGATCGCGCAGGTGGTGCAGGGTTTCGATGAGGCGTTCGTTGTCACGCTGGTGCAGGCCGATGGACGGCTCGTCGAGCACGTACATGACGCCGACCAGACCGGAGCCGATCTGCGTGGCGAGTCGGATGCGCTGCGCTTCTCCGCCGGACAGGGTGGCGGCCGCGCGCGAGAGGGTCAGGTAGTCGAGGCCGACGTCGTTCAGGAAGCCGAGTCGGGCCTTGATCTCCTTGAGCACTTCGCCGGCGATCAGCTGTGCCGAGCCTTCGAGTTTCAGGCCGTTGATCCAGGCGAGTTCGCGTACGACGGGCATGTCGCACACGTCGAAGATGGATTTTCCGTCCACAGTGACAGCGAGCACTTCGGGCTTCAGACGGCGTCCGTGGCAGACCTGGCAGGGCACTTCGCGCATGTACGACTCGTAGTATTCGCGCATGGACTGCGAATCGGTTTCGTCGTGGCGTCGCATGAGCGTGCGGATCACGCCTTCGAAGCCGGTGGAGTATTCGCGCAGGCGTCCCCAGCGATTGCGGTAGGAGACGTTGACCTTGAAGTCGTGGCCGTAGAGGATGTCGTGCTTGACGTCGTCCGGCAGGCCCTTCCAAGGGGTCTTCATGGAGAAGCCCATTTCCTTGGCCAGACCTTCGAGGATGTGGCCGTAGTACTGGGAGGTCATCTTGGTGCCGCTCCACGGTTCGATGACGCCGTCGGCCAGTGACTTGTCCGGGTCGGAGATGATGAGGTCCGGGTCGATTTCCAGTTTGAAGCCGAGACCGGTGCAGGCGGGGCAGGCACCGTAGGGGGCGTTGAAGGAGAAGGTGCGCGGCTCGACCTCGTCGAGTTCGAGCGTGTGCCCGTTCGGGCAGCTGCGGTGTTCGGAGAACGGCTGGCGGCGGGCCGGGCTGCCTTCCTCCTCGTCCACGTAGTCGATGACGATGCTGCCGTTGGCGAGCTTGAGGGCGGTTTCCACCGAGTCGGTCAGGCGTTGGCGGATGCCGTCCTTGACCACGAGTCGGTCGACCACGACCTCGATGGTGTGCTTCTTCTGCTTGGTGAGTTTGATGTCGTCGGACAGCTGCGTCATCTCGCCGTCGATGAGCGCGCGGGCGTAGCCGTCGGAGCGCAGCAGCTCGATCATATCCACGAACTCGCCCTTGCGGCCCTTGACCACGGGCGCGAGAATCTGGAATCGCGTGCGCTCCGGGTAGCCGAGCAGCGTGTCGACGATCTGCTGCGGGGTCTGGGAGGCGACGGGCTCGCCGCATTCAGGGCAGTGAGGGATGCCGGTGCGGGCGAAGAGCAGTCGCAGGTAATCGTAGATTTCGGTGATGGTGCCGACGGTAGAACGCGGGTTGCGGTTGGTGGTCTTCTGGTCGATGGAGACGGCCGGGCTCAGGCCCTCGATGAAGTCAACGTCGGGCTTGTCCATCTGACCCAGGAACTGGCGGGCGTAGGCGGATAGGGATTCGACGTAGCGTCGCTGGCCTTCGGCGAACAGGGTGTCAAACGCGAGCGAGGATTTGCCCGAACCGGACAGGCCTGTGAACACGACCATGCGATTGCGCGGAATCGCCAGGTCGACATTCTTGAGGTTGTGTTCGCGCGCACCCTGAATCGTGATCTTGAGATCGTTCGGGATGTGCGAGATATCAGCAACCGGCGACCCATGGTGTTCGATCAGCGCCCCTTTTTTGATCCCCGGGCCCAGAAGGGAGTCGCTGGTCATCACTTTTTCGACGGTGCCCTCACCTTTCTTGCCCTTGCTGGTTTTCGCGCCCGTTGCGCTTGTTGCGCGCCTTGCGCCAGTCTGCATTGCCGCCACAGCCACACCCCACCTTCCATCTCACCGTTCCCGCGCGCACGGTCATGCGCGCGCCAAATCTGTCCCAAGGATACCCGAACACACGACCAAATTCGAACGCTTGTTCGATGGCGTGTCAGGCCGGAAAACTGAACCAGAGTATGCAAAATTCCGGACCATCAGTGGACCGAAACGCAAGAGCCGGCCCCCAAGATACTCGGGGCGTCCGGCTCTCACTTCCATTTCCCCAGCGGGGTTGGCTTACCATGAAGTATACACGGTTTTAGGACATCAATCACTGTCGATGAACACTGTTCGAACATGGCCGAGGAATTCATCGTATCTTCCAGTACCGGCCTGGGCATCACCGTACGCTCCTAGCAGCTGATCAGGGAGCCATAGCCTTGCATCAGTCTCCCCTGCACAGAGTTCGACACGAATTGGCCCGATAAATCTGCGGCTTCTCAATCCATCGATGAAACGGATATCGTTCCTGTCCTGTGAAATCTCGCGCCGTTCAAGCACAAGCGTGTCCACGTTGTATTCTGTTTCCAGCAGAGGCAGAAGACGTTCCAAACATTTACGGCGAGCGCGTTCGGCGGTATTCCACTGGCTCATTGGTACCGCAGCCACAATGACATGATCAATGTCCATTGCAGCCATGGCATCAACGACTTTGCCACGCAATGATGGCCGCATGTCTCGCCAGTGCAATTTCCTTGCTCCTTTGGGCTTAAGCAACGCCAATCTTTGCCTTGTTTCGGTTTCCGTATCATCACATACGCATGCGCCCATCAAGTACATAGGCGAGGGAACTCCGGTTTTCCGCACACTCTCGTCACCCCAAGCGGTTGCCATGTTTGTCCCTTCTCGCGCAACGCAAAACAACAGTTCGATAGTATCGGATAGCAGTGCCGGACCTTGCAGCTATGCAATGCCGTTGCATTATTAATCGGAAGGCATAATGTGAGACGAGAAAAAGCTAAGCCGTTCTAGCTCTTGGCAACATCCCCAATCACTCAGCCTAAATCGGCAAATCCTGATTTTCAATGGACTCCACGGGGATGCCAAGCTTGCGTAATTCGTCAACTGCATCACGCATGGGAATGCGTTCCTGTTCGATACGCCGATAAGCGATTGTTTTGTCAGCACACAGTCGTTCATAAAGACGTCGCTCCGCCGATTGAAGGCCGGGCGTCGGCTTAGGCTCCCGCATAGCAATCTTCGCGCTGCGTTCAGTACGATCGGTACCAAATCTGTGGTACCGATCGTATGCATCGCAATCCATCAGGATGGAGTCGCATTCGATACCTGATTCACGTAATGTCGAAAGTATTTCCAGTCCATCCGCATCCATATCACCCCAATACACGATACGCATGTCACGCAGTGCAGGAACCGCAGGTACAGCATCGCTTACAGCGCGACCAGAACCCCATATGCAGATGCCCTGCGCAATCGGCGGCATAGTCTGATACGTGTCTTTGTTCTCAACGATGACAGCATATTTAATGCCGGATAACGCTTCGCCTTCCCACGGACACCATATGATGCGTTCGAGCTCAGCATCGTCGCGGACCGGATCGAGATAACGGAACCGCAGTTCGGTCGGCCGTTTTGACAGACCCAACGTTTCGACACCGAGCAGTCGGCAAATGGCCTTACGACGATTGGTTTTTGACTCATTCAGCCATTTGCCGCTGAATCCTGTCAGTGGAATCTGTCGCGGCGTCATACCGGTCACGTCATGATGCCTGAAATATCGAACTGCGCTGACAAGCAGATCGAAGTCGTCAGGCTGTTCATGGCCTGTCATGCGAGCGGCCGATTCGATTGTTTCCGGAGCAACGTCACAAGCAGCAACCAGACATGCTATGCGGCGGCGCGCTTCGCGACATTCCGCCGCCAGCGTACGACCAACCACACGCATGGCTATTGATTCGTCAGGAACGACGACTTTGGAGATCAGCTCGACAGAGGTGCCTATGGTGCGATGCTTGGTTATGATTTCGCAACCATTCTTGCTTGCCCATTGCCGTATCTCATTGTTGTTGTCATGCACCGCAATCGCATTGGTTTCCAAAAATGCTTGGTCCGGCAATCCCACCGGCACGGGAAATGGCCATGCCGGTTCGATGTCGTACATATGTGAACGCATATGTTTCTTCACGCATGTGGTGATCGCAGCGATGTCTTTCATGCCGGCCATAGTTCCCATCACCTGCTTTCGAACATCGTCGAGTCGAACCGAATCGTCTTAATACCGGCGACGCCAGGACTGCTCATTCGGCAACCCCGTCATCCTTCAATATATCCGACGATGATTCATCGTCCATGTCATTCTGATGCAGCACGGCCTCGCGCAGGGAGGTGAGGCCGGTGTCGGGGTCCTTGTAGGTCACGTAGGCCTTGGTGGAGACCTCGAGGATTTCGCCGGTCTTGCTTTCCGGAGCGGAGACGATGACCTGGAATCCGAGGCGCGGCAGCACCGTGAGGGCGCGCTGCGTGTAACGGCCGTCGGCCTTGATGAGCGCCTCGTCGAGGAACAGCGTGGTGTACGAGGGCTCGCTGGTCAGGCCGCCGCCGAGCAGGTAGATGAGCGCCGCGCCGTATACGAATGAGGTAAGCTCCTGCAAGGCGCCGCCCGAACGGCCGCCGGTGGAGGTGATGCGTTCATCCGGGCCGTCGGCATGATGCACGATGGCGTAGAAGGACGAGCGGCAACGCGGGTCGAGGTTGCGGGCGCCGTAGCTTTTCACGCCGTTCGCGTCCTTGACCTGCGCGAGTTCGGCGCGCAGCAGCCCGACCATCGGCGCGCAGGCCGCGAAAGCCTTGCGCGAGGCGTCGGAATCGTTGACGTCGGCGGATTTCCAATCGTTCAGGGTGCCGATGACGCGGATGAGCTGCGCCCAGAAGGTGCGCTCGGGACGGCGCACGTCCGCGTGCAGGGACAGGCTGCCGTGCTTGGGACCGAACTGCTGGCCTTTGAGCATGGCGTTGATGCGGTCAAGCTGGTCGTGGATGTCGCTGGCATCCGTGTCGATGGCGCGTTTGATGGTCAGGAAGCTCCTGAGCAGCTGTTCGAGGCAGCGCCGGTATTCGGCGTCGGTGGCGGCGACCGCGGCCAGCTGGGTGAGGCTGGCGAGTTCGTCGAGATAGTACCGGTAGTCCTCCACGCTGGCGGTCAGCGAATCATCGTCGGCCGCGTAGAGCGCGATGTAGGTGCTCATCTTCGATTCGACGCCGGTGCGTGCGGCATCGGCCTGGCCGTTCAGCAGGTTGATGCGGGAGGCCATGTCCTTGCCGATGCCGGCGATGGTGCGTTCGGGGAAGCTCTCCCCCGGTGCCTGCGTTCCTGCCGCGCCCGCGCCGATGATCATGTGCGCGCGCATGGCGGCGTCCGCCAGTCCGGCGAATCGGTTGTCGTAGGATTCGGCGAGCGCCGCCGTGACTTCGTCCGGCAGCGGGCCGGACGCGGCGTCATCGTCATTGTCGGCGGTGGCACCGGCGGCGTCCGTCGTGCCGGTGTCGGCATGGTCGCGCAGCCAGATGAGCGCCGCTTCGACGGCGCTGCCGGCGCGGGCCGCGGCCTGGTCGGATTCGATGCGCTGGCGTTCCACACGGTCGAGTTCGGCGTTCAGTTCGTCGCGCTGTTTGGCGAGTTCGGCGAGCTTGGGATCGTTTTTGATGGATGCGATGGCGTCCTGCGTGTCCGTGATGGTCCGTTGCGCGCCGGCGATGTCGATGCGCTCCCAGGACGTGTAGGCGAGCTGGTTGGCCAGTTCGAGTTCGCGGTGGAGGTTATCGGACTGTGTTTTGGCGGCCGTGTAGTCGGTGTCGGCTTGGCTGAGCGCGTTGCGGGCGGCGTCGACCTGCGCTGCGAGCGCGTTGAGGTAGGTTTCGTTGACGAATCCGATGACCTGGGCGCGGTCTTTGGTGCCGTGCTGGCCGCGTGCGCCGGATTTGATCTGACCGTCGGCCTGCACCTGACGGTTGGTGCGGTCGGTGTCGTCGATGGCGGTGACGCATAGGGCGTCGAATCGTTCGTCCTGGGTCTGCGAGCGCAGCCAGTCGGCGAAGGGCGAGTCGTCGCGGTAGCGCAGTTTGCCGGACAGCCAGTCGCCGTCCTGTTCTCCGGTGAGTATGTTCGCGTGCGCGCCGGTGTCGTCGTAGTGGCGTGCGGTGTCCACGAACTGCCAGGTGCGTCGGGGCATGGTGCGCGGGTCGATGGTGCTGACTTTGGCGGCGAAGCCCTGTTCGTGGCGCTTGTCGACGAGGATGGTCTGGGCGATGGGCGCGTAGGCGACGTTCATGGCGAGACGCCAGTCTTCCTCGTGTTCGTTCACGTCCATGAGTTCGGCCACGTACGGCAGTTCGGCGGGGGTGAGTCCGGTGGCGCGGCAGAGCATGGCGCGGGTTTCGTCCATCTGCTGGGAGATGCGGGTGCGCTGGGAGCGTTGCCGGTCGAAGTCGCGTTGCAGTCGTTCGAGGTCGCCGCGTGCGCCGGCCCGCGCGTTGATGGCGGCGGTGAGGGCTTCCTCGCATTCGCCGTCTCGTTTGTTGTATTCGCGTTTGAAGTTCACGGCGTTGATGCGGCGTTCGTTCCAGGCTTGTTCGTCGCCGGGCAGCGTCTCGCCGATGGATGCGAACGTTTGTTCGATTCGTGTTCGGTTGGCTTGCACGTCTTCGAGGGTGCGGCGGGCCTGGTCGAGTTCGAGTTCGAGTCGGGTCAGGTTGCCGCCGTCCAGACCCTGCATCTGGCCGCGGATCATGTCGAGACGGGTGCGCAGGTCTTCGGTTCGGCGGCGCAGCAGCTTGGCTTCCGCCTCGCTGTTCTGTTGTTCGGCGCGGTCGGCGGGCAGTTGGACGGCGACTTCGCCGCGCATGCGGGCCAATGCCCAGTCGCGCAGCACGGCCGGTACCGTGCCGTCGACGGCCGGCTTGACCGGTTCGAAGGCGCGGGCCTTGCCGCGTGCGGCGGCGTATTCGCCGTAGGCCTGTTGGATGCCGCGCAGCGTGTCCATGCGGCGGGTCTTCTCGTCCATGGCGTGGAAGTTCTCGTCGTAACGTTCGTAGTCCTCGACCGTGGTGCGGGCCAGGTCCAGGGCTTCGGGCACGCCGAGCACGCCTTGTTTGAAGATGTCGTCGAGCCGGGAGGGCGCGTCGGCGGACTGGATCTTGTGCAGCAGTCGACAGGCGGCCTCGCTCAGGCCCATTGCGCTCCAGATGTGTGTGTGGAACGCTTCGGCGCTGGGGAATGTGAGGCAGTCGGGGTAGGTGGCTTTGAGCTGGGCCGGCGTGAACGGGGCGTCACGGTATTGGTCCATGCGCCTGGGGTCCACGGGCTTGCCCCAGACCACGTACTGTCGGCGCACGTCGCCGCGGCCGTCGCCGGGCATCAGGTAGAGGAATTTGGCGCAGGAGAGCACCTGGCCGGTGGTCTGGTTGCGATAGGTGTCCACGATGGCGCCCCACACGGGTTGCGGTGCGCCGTTCTCGTCGCGGCCGCGCAGGTAGAGCGGCTCGTCGCCGGTTTCGGTGCTGCCCACGCCGACCATGCCGCGCAGGTAGGTGTAGTCGCTGCGTTCGGAGCGGCCGGAGTTCGAGGCCTTGTTGAACGGCGTACCGGTTGGGTACAGCAGGGAGATCTGCGCGTCGACCAGCGTGGATTTGCCGGATTCGCTGGCGCCGGCGAGCAGGGTCACCGGCAGCTTGTGGTCCGTGGAGGGGCGGAATTCGTGGTAGCCCTCATAGGAGCCCCAGTTGATGAGTCGGCGGGATTCCAGCATCCACCGGTCCGCGATCATCTGCACGTCTGTCGCCTGCATCATTCGGCTCCCTTCTCGTCGTCATCGTCATCTTCCGTGTCGCCGTCGCCGTGTTCCGCGACGTCGAGCCAGGTGTCGGCCAGTTCGCGGTCGAGCACCACGGGCACGAGCGGCGTGATCTGGTACATGGCTTCGTCGTCCAGGCGCACCAAATACCCGTAGGTGATCATCGCGGAGACGATGGCGCCGATCTGCTTTGCCACGCCTTCCTCGTCGTTGCGGGCGGCCAGATAGCCGGCGCCGGTGGCGAGCGCGGCGCGGATCTCCTCAAAGCTGACGAGCCAGTCGGCGGGGTCGGCGTGCACGTTCTCGTATTCGAGGACGCGGATGCGCAGGAAGGCGAGCAGCGCGGCCTCCTCGCGTTTGAGGCTGACACGGGTTTTGAGCGAGCGCAGGGTCACGTCGTCGCCGGCCACGGGCGTGGCGTACATGATGCGGTAGCGTTCGTTGATCACCAAGTCGAGCAGGTCGTTGTTCAGGGAGCGTACGACGGCGTCGCGGTTGTCGAGCACGGTGTCGTAGGTGGGCCCGCTGATATAGCGGTCGCGTTTGAGGGCGATGGCGGCCATGCGTGCCTCGGCCGGCATGTCGCCGATGTCGCCTTCGAACAGGGCGTACGGGTTGGCGTTGTCCATATGCTCCTCGTGTTCCTCGTGTTCCTCGGCCACGGTCATCCTTCCTCCACAATGATGCTCAGCTCGTCCATGTCGGCCAGCACCGGTCTAGTGATCCAGTTCCGGGGCTCGCCGTCGATCGATACGCAATGCCAGGTCGCGGTATCGCCGCGCTGCGCCGGGGCCGGCTCGGTGGCGATGTCGCTGTCGACCCCGACGCCGACGCCGTCAGTGGACGGCTCGTCGGCGATGGCGTTGCCGCTTACGGCTCCCAGCCCGCCCAGGAAGCCGACGATCTCGCTTTCGCGGCGTTCGCTTTCGGGCAGCCGGTTGAAGCTGGCGGCGATGTCCACGAGGGTTGCGCCGGGCCTGTCATCGGACCTGTCAACGGTCACCGGGTTGCGCCGGATGAGGCTGACCATGCGCAGGAGTCGGGGGCCGCCGCTGTTGACCATGTCCCGCAGATCGGCCACCGGAGTCGACTGCGGGGCTTCGGCGGCGAGGTCGCTCAGGCCGGGTGCGGTGGCGCGGGTCATGGATTTGGCCGGGCGCATCGGCAATGGCGCGAACAGCGCGTCCGAGGTGGCCGTGTCGTACGGGCGCGAGGCGTCTCCCATATGGGTTTTCGCATCCGCGTTGAGGCGCGCGTACAGTCGGTTCAAGCGGGTGAGCATCGTACGGTAGCGAGTGTCGGTTTGCTGGCGCACGAGCCGGCTGATCGCCTCGTCGGAGACGCGCATCTGGCGGCGCACGGCTTCGATGCCGTCGTAGATGCGGGCCAGTTCGTCGCGGATCTGGCCGAGCAGCACGCCGGATTCGCCGGCCAGATACGGGGTTTTGGCGATGGCGCGCAGGGCTTCGTCGATTTGCTGGCGACCCTCGTCGGTGATGATCACCTGGAAGGCGTCCTCGAAGCGGCGGCCGCTGTCTGATTCGCGGAACGAGCGGCGGTATTCATCGTGGTAGCGGGTCAGGTTCTCGTCCACGCTGATGTCGCCGGCCTGCATGCGCCGGCGCAAGGCGTCGCCGTTGTCCCGCTCGTCGAGCACGAGTTCGCGCAGGTCGATGGGCACGCCGCGCAGCGTGTTGTGGATCACGGCGATCACGTCCTCCACCTGGGCTTCGCTCAGCGTGGCATGCTGCTTGCCCTGTTGGATGCGTTTGATCTCGTGCTTGCGTTCCTTGATTTCACGGTTGAGGAGTTTGATGCGCTCGCCGGGGTCGGCGGTCAGCTGCATGCGCGCGTGCTCGATTTCCATGATGATGCTGTTGGCCTGCGCGCCGGACAGGGCGCGTGATTCGTCTTCGAGCCTGCTCAGCGCCTCGATGGCGCGGTGGGCGCGGGCCGTCAAACGGTAGAGGAATCGGTGTGAGGCCGCATCATGCGAGTTGGCGAGCCAGGCGTAGTCGCCTTCGCCTTCACGGGTCAGGTCGGCGAGGATCTGATGGGCGGCCTCGGCGAAGGTCTGGTCCTCGCGCGGCGCATATTCGCCGGCGTCGGCCAGAGCGTTCAGACTTTGCGCGAACCGCTCCTCCACGGTCTCGCGCGGCAGCTCGCCGGTGAGCGGGTCGAACGTGGAACGCAGCAGCGACACGTACAGCATCGCGTTCTGGCGCAACAGCAACCGCAGGACGCCCGTCTCATACACCGGTCGCAGCCGTTCCAGCTCCCGCA
>OBLO01000817.1_pt1 | contig 29317 bp, 19 predicted proteins | sample 1519401 | NCBI WGS metagenome assembly OBLO01 (sample SAMEA2602897, study PRJEB22501) | metagenome | reverse complement strand
TTGGGAAGTCATGGGATTTTCAAGTTACAGATATTATAAAAACATCACTTGAAGAAAATTTGAAAATGATAAGTGATACAATTCATTACTTAAAGAAAAAGGGTAGAAGAGTAATTTTTGATGCTGAACATTTTTATGATGGATACAAATCTAATAAGGATTATGCAATGGCAACAATAAAAGCTGCAGAGCAAGCAGGGGCAGAAACCGTTGTATTATGTGATACAAATGGAGGGACATTACCACCTGAAATATATGAAATAACAAAATCAGTAATTGAAAAGGTAAATGCTGAAGTAGGCATTCACAGTCATGATGATATGGGAATGGCAGTTGCAAATTCAATTATGGCTGTTAAAGCAGGGGCAAAGCAGGTTCAGGGAACTTTCATAGGCATAGGTGAAAGGTGTGGTAATGCAAACTTAAGCTCAATCATTCCAATTTTAAAACTTAAACTTGAAATGAATATTTTAGATGGAATTGATCTTTTTGGATTAACTAAAACATCAAGGTTTATAGCTGAAATATGTAATATGACTTTATATGATGAAAGTCCATTTGTAGGAAATTCATCTTTTGCACATAAAGGTGGAATGCATATCGATGCAGTAACAAAATGCTCAAAATCATATGAACACATTGATCCGAAACTAGTAGGTAATAAGAGAAGGTTTTTAGTTTCAGAAGTAAGTGGAAAAAGTATGATACTTCAAGAAATTAAAAAGATTTTTCCTAATGTATCAAAAGATGATGTAGCAGTTCAAAAAATTACAGATAGATTAAAAGAATTGGAATATGAAGGATATCAGTTCGAAGGTGCAGAAGGCACTGTTGAATTAATAATAAGAAAAATTATTGGTAAATATAAACCTTTCTTTAAACTGAATCATTTTAAGATAATTGGTGAACAACCATATGGATCTGATGCTTTTTCATCGACAGCTGTAATAAATATTACAGTTGATGAGCAAAATGAAATGACAGCAGCAGAGGGAGAAGGTCCTGTAAATGCACTTGATAAAGCTATAAGAAAAGCACTTGAAGTCTTCTATCCAGAATTAAAAAAAGCACGACTTGTTGATTATAAGGTTAGAGTTCTTGATTCAGAAAGTGCAACAGAGGCAAAAGTAAGAGTATTAATTGAATCAACTGACGGAATTGATACATGGAGTACTGTTGGGGTATCTAGAGACGTAATACAAGCTAGTTGGATAGCACTTGTAGATTCAATAGAGTATAAATTATTAAAAGATATAGAGAGAAAAGTTAAAGCATATTTTTAAGGAGATGATTAGAAATGGGTATGACAATGACACAAAAGATTCTAGCTGCACATGCAGGATTAGAATGTGTAAAAGCTGGACAATTAATTGAAGCAGATCTTGATTTAGTATTAGGAAATGACATTACAACTCCAGTAGCTGTAAATGAATTTAAGAAGTTTGGAACTGATAAGGTATTTAGTAAAAGTCAAATAGCAATTGTTCCAGATCACTTTACTCCTAATAAGGATATAAAAGCGGCAGAACAAGTAAAGTATATTAGAGAGTTTGCAAATAAAATGGAAATTGAAAATTTCTTTGAAATTGGTGAAATGGGAATAGAACATTGTTTAGTACCAGAAAAGGGACTAGCTGTGGCTGGAGATGTAGTAATTGGTGCAGATTCTCATACTTGTACTTATGGAGCACTTGGAGCTTTTTCAACAGGTATAGGTTCAACAGATATGGCAGCTGGTATGGCAACAGGTAAGTGTTGGTTCAAAGTTCCATCAGCATTAAAGTTTGTTCTTAAAAACAAACCAGCAAAATGGATAAGTGGTAAAGATATAATTTTACACATAATCGGAATGATTGGTGTTGATGGTGCTTTATATAAATCAATGGAATTTGTAGGAGATGGTTTAAACTATCTTTCTATGGATGATAGATTTACAATGGCTAATATGGCGATTGAAGCTGGTGGAAAGAATGGAATATTCCCAGTAGATGAAAAGACTGAAGAATATTTAAAAGATCATGCTAAAAGAGAATGGAAAAAGTATGAGGCAGATGAAGATGCACAATATGATGAGGTTTATGAAATTGACTTAAGTACATTAAGACCAACAGTTTCATTCCCACATTTACCAGATAACACAAGAACAATTGATAATACTGGTGATGTAAAGATTGATCAGGTTGTAATTGGTTCATGTACTAATGGTAGAATTTCAGATTTAAGAGTAGCAAGGGATATTCTTAAAGGCAAAAAAGTTGATAAAACTATAAGATGTATCGTTATTCCAGGAACTCAGAAGATTTATCTTCAAGCTTTAGAAGAAGGAATAATTAAAGATTTAATTGAAGCTGGTGCGATTGTATCAACTCCAACATGTGGACCTTGCCTTGGAGGACATATGGGAATCTTAGCAAAAGATGAAAGATGTGTATCAACAACAAACAGAAATTTTGTAGGAAGAATGGGTCATGTTGAATCAGAAGTTTATCTTGCAAGTCCAGCAGTTGCAGCAGCATCTGCAATAACAGGAAAGATAACTGATCCAGAATTAGTGTAGGGGGTATTTAGTAATGAGCGTAAAAGGTAGAGTATTCAAATATGGAGATAATGTAGATACAGATGTAATAATTCCAGCAAGATATTTAAATACATCTGATGCTAAAGAACTTGCTGCACATTGTATGGAAGATATAGATGCTGATTTTGTAAAGAATGTTAAAGATGGAGATATAATTGTTGCAAATAAAAACTTTGGATGTGGTTCTTCAAGAGAACATGCACCTTTAGCTATTAAAACAGCAGGTGTAAGCTGTGTTATAGCATCTACATTTGCAAGAATTTTCTATAGAAATTCAATTAATATTGGATTACCAATATTAGAATGTGATGAAGCTGTAAAGAATATCGATGCTGGTGATGAATTAGAAGTAGATTTTAAGAGTGGATTAATTAAGAATTTAACTAAAAATCAAGAATATCAAGGGGAAGGATTCCCAGAATTCATGCAGAAAATCATCGATAATGATGGTCTTATAGGATACATTAAGAATAGTTAGCAGTTAACAGTTAACAAGTAACAGTTATTTAAGATACAAATTTGAATAAAAAATAAAGCTAAATGTATAAAAATAAGTTGGCAATTAACAAGTGCAGTAACATTACTAAATTAGAAACTACAAAGTAGTTTTCAAATAAACTGTTAACTGACACCTGTTAACTGTTAACTAAAAAAATGGGGGTTAGTAAAATGAAATGTAATATAGCTGTAGTACCAGGGGATGGAATAGGTCCAGATATAATAGCAGAAGCAATAAAGGTATTAAAGACAGTAGGAGATAAATTTGGACATAGATTTGAGTATGAATATGCTATTGCCGGTGGATGTGCAATTGATAAGACAGGAGAAGCACTTCCAAAAGAAACATTAGAAATATGTAAGAGAAATGATGCAGTGTTACTTGGAGCAGTTGGTGGTCCTAAATGGGATGATCCAGATGCTAAAGTAAGACCAGAACAAGCATTATTAGGATTAAGAAGCGGAATGAATCTTTACTGTAACCTTAGACCAGCAGTATTATATGCACCATTAAAAAATGCATCACCACTTAAAGATAGTATTGTTGGAGATGGAATAGATATTGCTATAGTAAGAGAATTAACTGGTGGTATTTATTTTGGTGAAAGAGGAAGAGAAACAGTTGATGGGGTAGAATCAGCTTATGATACTGAAAGATATAATGTAACTGAAATAACTAGAATTGTTAAAATTGCTTTTGAAACAGCGATGAAGAGAAATAAGAAATTAACTTGTGTTGATAAAGCTAACATTCTTGAAAGTTCAAGACTTTGGAGAAAAGTTATCGGTGAAATGATTAATGATTATCCGGAAGTTGAAGTTAATTATATGTATGTTGATAATGCAGCAATGCAACTTGTTAAGGATCCAACTCAATTTGATGTAATTGTTACTTCTAATATGTTTGGTGATATTTTATCTGATGAAGCAAGTATGGTTACAGGTTCTATTGGAATGTTACCATCAGCATCACTTGGAGATGGCACTTTAGGAATGTATGAACCAATTCATGGTAGTGCACCTGATATTGCAGGAATGGGAATTGCAAATCCATTAGCAACAATATTATCAACTGCTATGATGCTTAGATATAGTTTTAATTTAGAAGAAGAAGCTAAATCTATAGAAAAAGCTGTATTAGAAGTTCTTGAAGATGGATATAGAACTGGAGATATAATGAGCGAAGGTAAAAACAAGGTAGGAACAACAGAAATGGGTGATCTTGTTTGTAAAAAAATTGTTGAAGGGAAGTAGAAACATATGAAAAGCGATGTACTTAAAAAAGGTCCTGGAAAGGCAGCTCAAAGATCTCTTCTTAGAGCATTAGGTTTAACTGATGAAGAAATAAATAGACCAATAATAGGAGTTGTATCTGCACAAAGTGATGTTATTCCAGGACATATGAATCTTGATAAAATAACTGAAGCTGTAAAAAAAGGTATAACACTTGCAGGTGGTACTCCACTTGTGGTTCCAGCTATAGGTGTTTGTGATGGGTTGGCAATGGGACATGAAGGTATGAAATATTCTCTTGTAACAAGAGAACTTATTGCAGATTCAATTGAATGTATGGCAAAAGCACATGCATTTGATGCATTAGTTTTAATTCCTAACTGTGATAAGATTGTTCCAGGGATGCTTATGGCATCATTAAGAGTTAATATACCATCAGTTATGGTAAGTGGTGGGCCAATGCTTGCAGGAAAACATAAAGGTAATGCTATTTCTCTTTCTACAATGTTTGAAGCGGTTGGATCTTATGAAAATGGATTAATAGATGAAAAAGAATTATGTGATATAGAAAAATGCGCATGTCCAACATGTGGATCATGTTCAGGTATGTTTACAGCAAACTCTATGAACTGTCTTTGTGAAGTACTAGGTATTGCTTTACCTGGAAATGGAACTATTCCAGCAGTTTATTCAGAAAGAATAAGACTTGCAAAACAAGCAGGTATGGCAGTTATGGATATGCTTGAAAGAGATATTAAGCCAAGAGATATTGTTAATGAAAAGAGTATAATGAATGCACTAAGAGCAGATATGGCTCTTGGATGTTCTACTAATAGTGTTCTTCATATTACAGCTATTGCAAATGAAGCAAAGGTTAATATGAACTTAGATATAATAAATGAATTATCAGCTAAGACACCAGATCTTTGTAAGCTTGCGCCAGCATCTAATATTCATATTGAAAGATTATATGAAGCCGGTGGAATTCAAGCAGTGTTAAGTGAATTATCTAAAAAGGTAGAACTTAATTTAGATTGCATTACTGTTACAGGAAAAACATTAGGGGAAAATATAGAAGGTGCGTCTGTTCAAGATTATGAAGTAATAAGACCAATAGATAATCCTTACAGTGAAACAGGTGGAATTGCAATACTTAGAGGGAATTTAGCACCAGAAGGAGCAGTTGTTAAAAGAGCAGCAGTGTTACCACAAATGTTAGTTCATGAAGGTCCAGCAAAGGTATTTAATTCTGAAGAAGAAGCTAATGCAGCAATATTTGATAAAAAGATAAATGCTGGAGATGTTATTGTAATAAGATATGAAGGACCTAAGGGTGGCCCTGGTATGAGAGAAATGCTTCAAGCAACAGCAGCAATTGCTGGTATGAAATTAGATGATTCTGTTGCATTAATAACTGATGGAAGATTTAGTGGTGCAACAAGAGGAGCATCTATAGGTCATGTTTCTCCAGAAGCAGCAGCAGGTGGAGTTATTGGATTATTAAAAGATGGAGATATAATTTCAATAGATATTAATAATAATAAGCTTGAAGTTAAATTAAGCGATGAAGAATTAGAAGAAAGAAGAAAGAATTTTAAACCTCTTGAAGCAAAAGTTAAAGAAGGTTATTTAGCAAGATATGCTAAACTTGTAAGTTCTGCAGCAGAAGGAGCAATACTTAAATAGTTAACAGTTATCAGTTAACAATTAACAGTTAGTGAGAAAATTTCTACGAAATTTTTTGAATTACATACATTATGTAAATTTTTAAAATTTCGTAGAAAGTATTTTTATATAGAAAATTAAAGTAAGTGATGAATTGAAATCATTTTATGAGCAAAGGAGTGAATAAAATGTTATTGACGGGGGCTGAAATACTAATAAAGTCTTTAATTGATGAAAATGTAGAGACGATATTTGGATATCCAGGTGGGGCTGTACTTAATATTTATGATGAAATTTATAAATATAAGGATACGCTTCATCATGTTTTAACTTGTCATGAACAAGGAGCAGCGCATGCAGCAGATGGCTATGCTAGGGCAACAGGAAAAGTAGGTGTATGTATTGCAACTTCAGGACCAGGTGCAACAAATCTGGTAACTGGTATTGCAACAGCGTATATGGATTCTGTTCCTATGGTAGCTATAACGGGGAATGTTACAACACCACTTCTTGGAAAAGACAGCTTTCAGGAAGTTGATATAAAAGGAATTACTATGCCTATAACAAAGCACAATTACATTGTAAGTGATGTAAATGAGCTTCAAGATATAATAAAAGAAGCATTTTATATAGCAAAGTCAGGAAGACCGGGACCTGTACTAATAGATATTCCAAAAGATATAACTGCTAATAAAGCAGAATATAAAAAGATTATTCCAAAAGAAATTACAAGAAGTACTGAAAGAATTAAGGATTCTGATATTGAACAGGTTGTAAGTTTAATTAATGAATGTAAGAGACCTTTTATTTATGCAGGTGGAGGAATAGGAATATCTGGAGCTACAGAAGAGCTTGTTGTATTTGCTGAAAAGATAAATGCACCGGTTTCAACAACTTTGATGGCTAACTCTGAATTTCCTAATGATCATGAATTATATACTGGTATGATAGGAATGCATGGAACAAAAGCATCTAATATTGCAGCAACAAAATGTGATTTATTAATAACTTTAGGAGCAAGATTTAGTGATAGGGTTATTAGCAATCAAAATCACATTAAGAATGCAAAAATAATTCACATTGATGTAGATCCTGCTGAGATTAATAAAAATATAAAAGTAGATGCAGCTATTATTGGAGATGTAAAAGTAGTATTAGAGAAACTTATACAATTAGTAGATAATAAGAAAAATCAAGAATGGCTTGATAAAATAGAAGGTTTGAAGATTTTAAATAAGCAAATTAATTGTGATTGTACAAGTCCTGAATTATTGTTTAAGAAATTAAATGATTTAAATAAAGAAGGAAATTTTGTTATTTCTACAGAAGTTGGTCAACACCAAATGTGGACAGCTCAAAATTTTAAATTTAAAAATCATAGAACATTTATAACTTCAGGTGGCCTTGGAACAATGGGATATGGACTTGGTGCTGCAATCGGAGCACAAGTAGGTAGACCAGACAGACAAGTTATAAATATAGCTGGTGATGGTAGCTTTGGAATGAACTGCAATGAGTTTGTTACGGCTGTTAAGAATAAACTTCCTTTAGTAGAAATTATAATGAATAACAATTGTCTTGGAATGGTTAGACAATGGCAGAATTTATTTTACGGAGAGAGATATTCAGAAACAACTCTTGATAGACCAACAGATTATGTGAAGCTTGCAGAAGCCTTTGGTGGAAAAGGATTTAGAATAACTAAGGCTGATGAAATTGAATATGTATTGAAAGAAGCTTTAGATTATTGTGATGGTCCTGTATTAATAGATTATGTAATTGATTCAGATAAAAAAGTATTTCCTATGGTAGCACCAGGTGCTCCTATTGATGAAATAATGACTGAAGAATAAGAAAAATTTTAGATAGTGGGTGAATATTTTTTATTCACTCTCTTTTTTGAGTAAAAATATAAATATTATTAAGTTTTGTATTCATAATTGAATTAATTATATCTAATAGAAATGAATAGAATTTTCAGTATAGAGTTTTGATATGTATAAGATATATTGTATTATTATAGATAGAAGATAGTATGATTTTAATGAATGGAAGGATAAGATGATGAATTACGTATATATTGTAGAATGTTCAGATGGAACATTGTATACAGGATGGACAAATAACTTAGATAAACGTATAGAACAGCATTGCAATGGAACAGGAGCAAAATATACGAGAGGAAGAGGCCCGGTAAGATTGGTATATCATGAAGAATTTAATGATAAGCGTGATGCTATGAGAAGAGAATATGAAATAAAAAAATATTCGAGAATTAATAAATTAAAGTTAATTGAGAACATGCAAAAATGTGATAAAAAATAATAACAAAACTCAAAAATCATGAAAACGGTTGTAAAATGAAGAAAATCATATAAAAGCAAAAGTAAACAAGCTTTTTAGTATGAAATTTGGGAAAAATTAGTCTTGTAAAAGTTTACTTAAGCTGATATACTTTAAATATGGAAATAAAAGTATGAGTGATGAAGCTCAAAACAAAAAAGTATCCTTATAAACATATTAACATAGTTGCATAGTCTGAATTTTTTTGCAAGCGATTGCATATATTTAATTAGTCAGCATTATAATTTAAAGCAATTTTAAATAATAACTATAATATTTTAGTACTCATTGTGAGGGAAGGGGTATATATTATGAAAAAGAAAAAATTATTAGCAACAGTTTTAGCTTCTGCATTAGCATGTGGAACATTATCAGGATGTGGAGGAACAGCTCAAACTTCAGGTTCAGCAACTTCAGCTGATGGAAGTGGAAAAACAGTGAAGGTATTCCAATTAAAAGTTGAAATTAATGATGCTCTTCAAAAATTAGCTCAAGAATATGAAAAAGAAAAAGGTGTAAAAGTTGAAATTACATCAGTTGGTGGTGGTGCTGACTATGGTGCATCATTAAAGGCAGAATTCCAAAAGGGTACTGAACCAGATATATTTATGGTTGCTGGTAAGGGAGATTATGAAATTTGGAAACATAAAATTGATGATTTAAGTGATCAGCCTTGGATAAGCAATGCAGTAAAAGGCACACTTGATACAGTAACTATAGATGGTAAAACTTATGGTATGCCAGCTGCAACTGAAGGATATGGATTAATGTATAACAAAGATATTTTAGATAAAGCTGGTATCGATCCCAAAACTATAACTTCATTTGATGCATTGAAAGCAGCATTTGAAACTTTAGATAGTAAGAAAGCTGAATTAGGTCTTGAAAATGTTGTTTCTTATACAACAAAGGAAACTTGGGTTACAGGAAATCATACATTTAATATTCCATTTGCAGCTCAAGAGGATCCAGATAAATTCTTAGATGAATATGTTGCAGGAAAAGCTGATATTGTTAATAATAAAGAATTCAATGATTGGATGAATTTAGTAGGGCTATTATGCAAATACGGCGGAGGTAAGAGCCTTGAAACTATAGATTATAGTAACCAAGTTGGTAATTTTGCATTAGAAAAAACTGCATTTATTCAACAAGGTAACTGGGTTGCTTCTGATTTAAATTCATTAGGTGCTAACTTTAATATGGGATTCATTCCAATGTGTTTAAATAATGATGCTAATGATAAGGCTAACACATCAATTCCAGTTGGAGTTCCAATGTATTGGGTAGTTAATAAGGATTCAGCAGTTAATAAGGAAGCAAAAGAATTCTTAGATTGGATGGTTGAAAGCCAAACTGGTCAAGAAGCTTTAGTAAAAGATATGAATATGATTCCAGCGTTTACTAATTTCAAAGCTGAAAGTTCAAATACTTTAAATAAATCAATTACTGAATACAACAATTCTGGTAAGACATTAAAATGGGCATTCACTAATTTCCCAGATGGATTTACTATGAATGATATAGGACCTGTATTCTCTAAATTCTTAAATACAGATATGGGTGATGCAGCTAAGAAAGAAATGTTACAAAATATTCAAGATGCATCTCCAAAACAAGCTAAATAATTTTATTAAGTAAATAATTTAAATTTTCAATACAGATATCCATAAAATGAAATGTTTTATGGATATCTGCATAAATTAAAAAGGGGGAGTTTAGGATGAGTAAGAGAAGCAAAGACAATAGAGATTTCTGGATGTTTGTTGGCCCTTGTTTATTTGCTCTTTTTATGGTTGTAGTAATACCGTTTTTCATGGGAATTTACTATACATTTACTAACTGGAATGGAGCAAATCCAGCATATGATTTCGTAGGATTCAGTAATTACTTATATATATTCAAAGATGCTCAGTTTATTTATTCATTTAAAATAACACTTATATATACATTTGCAAGTGTAATTACAATAAATGTTATAGGATTTACTTTAGCATATATAGTGACAAGAAATCTAAAAACAAAGAATTTTTTAAGAACTGGTTTCTTTATGCCAAACTTAATCGGTGGATTAATTTTAGGATTTATATGGCAGTTCATGTTTAATTCAGTATTTACAGGAATCGGTCAAAAGCTTGGAAGTAGTATTCTTTCAACATCAATGCTACAAGAACCAAGTACAGCTGTACTTGCAATGCTTATAGTATCAACTTGGCAGTATGCAGGATATATAATGGTTATTTATGTATCAGCATTAGAAAATGTACCAAATGATTTAATAGAAGCCGCACATATTGATGGAGCGAATGGAATTCAAACATTCAAACATATAACAATTCCAATGGTTAGACAAGGTATAACAATATGTTTATTCTTAACACTTGCAAATTCTTTCAAAATGTTTGACTTAAACTTCTCATTAAGTCCTGCTAAAGCAACAGAAATGATGGCATTAAACATTTATAAAGAAGCATTTGTAGTTAATAATCTAGGTATCGGTCAAGCAAAGGCAGTTATATTCTTTATTTTAGTAACAACAATTTCTTTAACTCAGGTTTACTTTAACAAGAAAAAGGAGGTAGAAGCATAATGGCAGAAGTTAAAATTTCAGAACCAGCAGAAGTAAATGTAAAAGCATCAAAAAAATTAAAGACTCTGGATAGCTATACTACCAAATCTAAAGTACTAGAAGGATTTTCGTGGCTTTTACTAATACTTTATATGACACCATTTTACTTGATGTTTATAAATTCTTTTAAAACAAGAAGAGAAATTTTTGCAAATACAACAGGTTTACCAAGTGCATGGAATTTTAAAAACTATGCAGACGCTATGGATAGAATGGGAATAACATCTGCGTTTACAAATTCAATAATAATTACTGTTGGATCAGTATTGTTGATATTACTCTTTTCATCAATGGCAGCATGGGTTTTAGTTCGTGATAAATCTACTAAGAGCAAAATTGTTTTTTATATTTTTACAGCAGGTATGATTGTACCATTCCAAGCTGTTATGTTACCACTTGTAAAATGGATGGGTAAAATTAATTTTGGTGGATTCAATATGTTAGGAACACACTATGGATTAATGTTTATGTATCTAGGCTTTGGAGCAAGTATGAGTATATTCCTATATCATGGATTCATAAAGGGTATACCTGAAGAAATTGAAGAAGCAGCAATAATTGATGGATGTAGTAAATGGCAAGTATATACTAAAATAGTATTACCATTATTAAAGCCAACAACAGTTACTGTTGCAGTACTAAATAGTATTTGGATATGGAATGACTTTTTACTACCTTTCTTAACAATAAACGGTAAGTTAAATACAATTCCACTTGCTATGAACAACTTCTTTGGTGCATTTTCTAAACAATGGGAACTTGCAATGGCAGCATTAATTTTAGCTATCATTCCAATCGTTATTTTCTATTTCTTTGTTCAAAAGCAAATTATTGCAGGTATTGTTCAAGGTTCTATAAAATAATTAAAAGTTAAGTTCATGAATTTACAAAAGATGAATAATAACAGATAAAAATTAGAAGATTAAAATTAATAATATTTATAATGTATATGATATAGCTGCTTATAAACTAAAAAATATAAGGCAGTTATATCAATTTATGCAAGCGATTGCTTAGAGCATATGATCAAAAGCGAAGAAGGAGAGACGGTTATGGAAAGAAACAGTGGTATCATTATGCATATTGCATCATTACCAGGAAAATATGGAATAGGAACTTTAGGTGAGGAGGCATATAAGTTTGCAGACTTTCTAGAAAAGTCTGGACAAAAATATTGGCAAATACTACCTTTAGGACCAACAAGTTTTGGTGATTCGCCTTACCAATCATTTTCAGCATTTGCTGGTAATCCATATTTTATAGATTTTGATGTTTTAAATAAAAAGGGCTTATTAAAATTAGAGGAATATGAAAATATAAATTTTGGAGAAAATAATGAAGAAATAGATTATGCATTAATCTTCACAGAGAAGATGAAGGTTTTAAGAGTAGCATTTAATAAGTTTGCTACAAATATAAGTGAAGAATCTGAAATAAAAAATAAGTTTAATGAATTTAAAAATAAAAATTCATTTTGGCTTGAGGATTATGCGTTGTATATGTCAGTTAAAGAAGAATTTGATTTAAAGAGCTGGCAACAATGGGATGAAGATATAAAGTTAAGAAAACCAGAGGCGGTTGCTCTATATAAAGAAAAATTAAAAGATGAAATTGAATTTTGGAATTTTATTCAATATGAATTTTTTGAAGAGTGGAACAAGTTAAAAGAATATGTAAATGAACTTGGTATAGAGATAATAGGAGATATTCCAATATATGTTTCTGAAGACAGTGCTGATGTATGGAGTAATCCAGATGCATTTTTAATTGATAAGGAAACATTAAGACCTAAAAAAGTTGCAGGATGTCCACCAGATATATTTTCAGCTACAGGTCAGTTATGGGGAAATCCTATATACGATTGGCAATATATGCATGAAACTGATTATAAGTGGTGGATAGATAGAGTAAGAGAAAGTTTGAAAATATATGACTGGTTAAGAATTGATCATTTTAAGGGATTTGAATCATATTATTCTATTCCATATGGTGAGCCTACAGCTAAAAATGGTAAATGGGTAAAGGGACCTGGAATGGAAATTTTCGATGCTATAAGAAAGTCTCTTGGAGAAGTTAATATAATTGCTGAAGATTTAGGAACATTAACCGAGGAAACAATAAAATTAAGAGATGACAATAAATTTCCTGGAATGAAAATACTGACTTTTGCATTTGATTCTGGTAGCGATAATCCATTTTTACCTCATAATTATGAAAAGAATTTTATTGCATATACTGGAACTCATGATAATGATACAGTAAGAGGATGGATTGAAAAAACTGCACCTAAAGAACAAGTTGAAAAAGCAATACAGTATTTGAATTTAAATGAAGAAGAAGGATATAACTGGGGATTTATACGTGGAATATGGAGTAGTGTAGCTAATGTTTCAATAGCTCAAATGCAAGATTTCTTAAATTTAGGTAATGAAGCAAGAATTAATATGCCTTCTACTTTAGGATGCAATTGGAAATGGAGAGCTAAAGGTGAAGCATTTACTGATGCTTTAGCAAAACGTATATACAGTTTGACTGAGATATATGGAAGATGTACAAAAAAAGAAGAAATTAAAACTGGTGAGGATAATATAGAAGAAAATATCGAAGCAGTTTAATATATTTTATTATTATAAATTAGTCTAGATATGGTTTTTAAAATTATATTTAGACTATTTTAATAAAATAAATTAAAATACTATATTTACTTGAGATTTATTGTTGAAGCATATATTATTAATTTTAGAATGATTAATACCTTTAGAATATTTTGTAGATAAATAAAAAAAGATACATATATAATTCCTAAAAAGGGAAATTGGGTATAAAATTAGTATAAAGTTTATTGGTTTATTAGGAGGAGAAAATGAAGGTTACAATTAAAGAGGTTGCTAAAGAAGCTAATGTTTCAACATCTACTGTTTCCAGAGTTATATCTGATAGTCCTCAAATTAGCGAAAAAACAAAGGAAAAAGTAAGAGAAGTTATAACGAGATTAAATTATAAGCCTAATGCAATTGCAAGGAGTCTTGCCAATAAAAAGACAAGAATAATTGGTGTAGTTCTACCTAGTGAAGCTCAGGATTTGTTTTTCAATCCATTTTTCCTAAAAGCTATGCAAGGAATGAGTAGTTATGCAAAGAAAAAGAAATATTATATAACTTATGCCTTTAGTGATAATGAAAAAGAAGAAGTAAATTATATAAAAGATTTTATAACTAGCAATTTAATTGCTGGAATCTGCCTTTTAAGACTAAGGACAGATGATAAAAGTATAGAATATTTAAAAAGAGCAGATTTTCCTTTTGTAGTTATAGGGCGCCCTGAAAATCCAGAAAGTATGTTATGGGTTGATAATGATAATTTTAAATCAACATATAATTTGATGAATACTTTAATAAAAAAGGGACATAAAGATATAGCTTTTTTAGGAGCTAAAGAAGAATTAACTGTAACCAAGGATAGATTAAAAGGGTATAAGGTTGCATGTGAAATGAACGGATTGACATGTGCTGATAAAAATATAATTATGAAGACAGAATTCAATGAAGAGGAAGGTTTTAATGGTGCATTAGAATTATTTGATAAAAGTAATCCTACAGCAGTTTTGGTACAGGACGACTTGCTTGCGTTCGGATTACTAAAAGCATTAAAAGATAAAGGTATTGAAAATGTTTCTGTTGTTGCATTTAACAACACACCTTTAGCAGAATTTCAAGAGCCTCCGTTAGCATCAGTTGATATTAACGCATCAGAACTTGGTTATTATGCAGCAAAAGTACTTATAGAATATTTAGAAAATAATAATGTTGATGATAATCACTATATAGTAGATTCAAAATTGATAGAAAGAGAATCATTAAGATAGTATTTATAATACTATCTTAATGATTCTCTTATTAGTGCAAGCGATTGCAAAAGAAACTTACTAAGATGGAGCATTTTAAAGAAAAAATATGAAAACATAGCGTAAATAAAACAATTTCAAAAAAATAATTATTGTAATAGTTTTCTTTAAATGATATACTTAATTCATAAAATAAGAAAAATACAAAGATTACTGCAATATTTTACTTTTTTTTAAGTGAAATATTTTTTATAAACAAAAGCGCAATCGCTTGCAAAGGAGTACGTATGAAAAAAGTTTGGTGGAAAGAAGCTATAGGGTATCAAATTTATCCAAGAAGTTTTAAAGACTCTAACGGTGATGGAATTGGAGATTTAAAAGGAATAATATCTAAGCTTGATTATTTAAAGGATTTAGGAATAGATGTTATATGGATTTGTCCAATGTATAAATCACCAAATGATGATAATGGATATGATATTAGTGATTATCAAGATATAACAGAAGAATTTGGAACAATGGAAGATTTTGATGAATTACTAAAAGAAGTTCATCAAAGAGGTATGAAATTAATAATTGATTTAGTTGTAAATCATACAAGTGATGAACATAAGTGGTTTATTGAATCTAAATCATCAAAAGATAATCCTAAAAGAGACTGGTATATTTGGAAAGAAGGTAAGAATGGTGCAGAGCCAAATAACTGGGAAAGCATCTTTAAAGGTTCAGCGTGGGAAAAAGATGACATTACAGAAGAATACTACCTTCACTTGTTTACTAAAAAACAGCCAGATTTAAACTGGGAGAATCCTGAAGTTAGAAAAGCTATCTTTGAGATGATAAACTGGTGGCTAGATAAAGGAATTGATGGATTTAGAGTAGATGCCATAAGTCATATTAAGAAAGATCAAACATTTGAAGATCTTCCTAATCCTGATAAAAAGGACTATGTGGAATCTTTTGATAAGCATATGAATTATAAAGGAATACATATGTTTTTAAATGAATTAAAACAAGAGACTTTTTCAAAGTATGATATTATGACCGTTGGAGAAGCTAATGGAGTGAAAGCGGAAGTAGATGCAGAACTTTGGGTTGGTGAAGAAAATGGAAGCTTTAATATGGTATTTCAGTTTGAACATCTTGATTTATGGGAATCGGACGATAGTGATGGAATATCTAAGATAATAAAACTTAAAAAAGCTTTAAGTAAATGGCAGGATAGTTTATATGGAATAGGGTGGAATGCTCTGTTTGTAGAAAATCATGATATATCACGTGTTATATCAACACTTGGAAATGATGACAAATATAGATCAGAGTGTGCGAAAGCCTTTGCATTAATGTATTTTATGCAACAAGGGACACCATTTATATATCAAGGTCAAGAAATTGGAATGACTAATGTTAAATTCCATTCTATAAAAGATTATGATGATGTTAAGAGTATAAACATATATAATGAGTTGGTTGAAAGTGGTGAAAGTGAAGAAAATGCACTAGAACATGTATGGAGTATTTCAAGAGATAATGCACGTACACCTATGCAATGGAGCAGTTCAAAGTATGCAGGTTTTTCAGATAATAAACCATGGATTGGTTTAAATGAAAATTATTTAGAAATTAATGTAGAAGATGAATTGAAAGATGATAATTCTATATTGAATTTCTATAAAAATTTAATAAAAATCAAGAAATCAAATGAAGCGTTAATATACGGTAAATATGAGTTGATCTTAGAAGAACATGAACAAATATATGCGTATATGAGAGTTGAAAATGAGGAAAAGTACCTTGTATTATGTAATTTATCAAATGACTATGTGAATTATTGCTATGATGAATTACAACTCGATTCAGATAACTTATTGATTTCAAATTATAAAGTAGATAAACATTCTCAAAGTCATAGTTTTGAATTGAAGCCATGGGAATGTAGATTATATAAAATAAACAATTAGAAAAAATATAGAAATATACAGATGAGTGTGTTATACAAATGATGAATAATTAGACTTCATAATTTTATGAAGTCTAATTAAAAAAAAATAATGTATACGATGTAATGTAAAATGGAGGGAAATGTAATGGGGAACAGTAAAGGTAAATTATTTTCATTTGAATTCTGGCAAAAATTCGGGAAGGCTTTAATGGTTGTTGTTGCAGTAATGCCAGCAGCAGGTCTTATGATTTGTATTGGAAAATTAATTGGAATGTGTGGAGATTTATCTCTTTTAAAAACAGTTGCAAACGTTGTAGAACAATTAGGTTGGGGTATTATTGGTAATCTTCATGTTTTATTTGCAGTAGCAATCGGTGGTTCTTGGGCTAAAGAACGTGCTGGTGGAGCATTTGCAGCACTTATAGCATTTATTCTTATAAATCTTACTACAGGATCTATATTTGGAGTAACATCAGATATGCTTTCAGATCCAAATGCTACAGTTACATCTTTATTTGGTCAAAATTTAATCGTTGGTAATTACTTTACATCTATTCTTGGAAATCCGGCGTTAAATATGGGTGTGTTTGTTGGTATTATTTCAGGTTTCTTAGGAGCTTCGTTATATAACAAGTATTATAACTTTAATAAGCTTCCTAATGCATTATCATTCTTTAATGGAAAACGTTTTGTTCCATTTGTTGTTATTGCAGGTTCAGTTGTTACAGCTATAATTCTTGCAATAGTTTGGCCTTTTGCTCAATCAGGGTTAAATGCTTTTGGTATGTGGCTTGCAAAGTCTAAAGATACAGCGCCAATTATATCGCCATTTATTTATGGATGTTTAGAACGTTTATTACTACCTTTTGGTTTACATCATATGCTTACAATTCCAGTAAACTATACAGAGTTAGGTGGAGTTTATACTGTAATGACTGGAGCTAACACAGGAAGCATTATATCAGGTCAAGATCCATTATGGTATGCATGGGTATCAGATTTAATTAACTTAAAGGGAACAGGTAATACAGCAGCATATAATAATTTATTAGCAACTGTTACACCAGCAAGATTTAAATTTGGTCAAGTTATTCTTTCAAGTGCTTCGTTAATAGGTGCAGCATTAGCAATGTACAGAAATGTAGATGAAGATAAAAAGAAAAAGTATAAGTCAATGTTTTTATCAGCAGGTCTTGCAGTATTCTTAACAGGGGTTACAGAACCACTTGAATTCATGTTTATGTTTGTATCACCTATTTTATATGGAATATATGCAGTTATAGCTGGTATAGGTTTTGCAGTTGCAGATTTAATAAATGTAAGAATTCAGGCTTTTGGTTTTGTTGAATTTTTAACTCGTATACCGATGTTTGCAAAAGCAGGTATAATAATGGATGTAGTTAATTTTGTAATATGTGCAGTTATATTCTTTGGATTAAACTACTTTGTATTTAACTTCTTAATTAAAAAATTAAACTTAGCAACACCAGGTCGTAGAGGAAATTATATAGAAGAAGAAGAAGAAACAGGAAAGGAAGCAGCAGTTACAAAAGTTTCGGGAAATGATTTAGCTGTAAAAATAATCTCTTTATTAGGAGAAAAAGATAATATTGTAGATGTTGATGCTTGTATGACTCGCTTAAGAGTTACTGTTAAAGATAAAGCTCTAGTTGCAGGAGAAAAGGAATGGAAGCAAAATGGAGCTATGGGATTAGTGGTTAAGGATAAAGGAATTCAAGCAATATACGGACCTAAAGCAGATGTGTTAAAATCAGACATACAAGATATTTTAGGAGTGTAGTAAAAGTGAAACTATTAACCTTAAATTGTCATTCGTGGCAAGAAGAAAATCAATTAGATAAAATTAAATATTTAGCAAAAGTAATAAGTGAAAAAAATTATGATGTTATAGCCCTTCAAGAAGTTAGTCAGTCAATAGATTGCAAAATAATAGATGGCATCTTGAAAGAAGATAATTTTATTGTTCTACTAAAAGAAGAGCTTAATAAGTTTACTAAAAGTAATTACGAGTTTTATTGGGATTTCTCTCATATAGGATATGACATTTATGAAGAAGGATTAGCTATAATGACTAGACATAAGTTTATAAATAGTGAATCATTTTTCATTACCAAAAGTACGGATAGAACTTACTGGAAGACAAGAAAGATAATTAAGAGTTCAATAGAAATTAATAATAAAGAAGTTGATTTCTATTCATGTCATCTTGGATGGTGGAAGGACGATGAAGAGCCTTTTACTTATCAGGCAGATAAGTTATTAGATACAGTAAACAGTAAGCAAACAGCAATTTTTATGGGGGATTTTAATAATAATGCTTTTGTAAGAAATGAAGGATATGATTATTTAATAAATAAAAATTTGAATGATCTATATTTGAAAACTGATAAGTCAGAAGAAGAGTGTAGTGCTACAGTAAAGGGAAAAATTGATGGTTGGGATGAAAATAAAGAAAAACTTAGATTAGATTTAATTTTAAGTAATGAGTTATTGAAAGTTAAAAATGCTAGGGTGATTTTTAATGGAGTAAACAAAGAAATAATATCTGACCATTATGGGGTTGAACTAGAAATAGATTTTTAAATGTTAAGTAAAAGCAGCATGAATTAGTAAGTAATTCATGCTGCTTTAATTTATATATTTATTTTAATTTTTTGAAAATAGTTGATAAAGTATCTAAAGAAGAAGTAAGATCATTTAAGTCTTCATCTGATAAAGTTGAAATTTTATTTTTTATAGCATCTTTTGCAGCAGATTCTACATATTCAAATAATTCTATAGCCTTAGGTGTTAATTCTACACGTAAAATCCTTCTGTCTTTACTATCTGTATATCTATGTACTAATTCTAAATCAATAAGCTTATCAATTATAGGAGTCATATTTGATTTAGATATATTTAATTTCTTAGCAATATGTGATATGGGCGATGATTTAACTTTTGCTAAATATAAAATAACATTTATATGAGATGGAGGCATTGATAAGGAGCAGATTTTTGTCTGAAATTCATTTGAATTTATAGGAAAATTTTTTGTGAAATCATTTTCTATAAATAAGCCATCTCTAACCAATGACAAAAAATCTAATAGCATACAACTTGTTTTATAAAGTTTGGAATCACTCATGTTTAGTTTCCTTTCGAGTTATAAAATTCATTAAATATTATAGCTTAAAAATAAATTTTAAACAAGAAAAAAAGTTATTGACTTAGAATAGTTCTAAATTTATAATTAAATACAACTTAAGAGTTTTTAATTAACTCTTGAGTATAGCTATTTCCATATTAAGAAAAAATAGTAAATTAATTAAGCTTAAATTAAGAAAACAGTAAGAAAATGAAACCTTTATATTATTATAATAGTTATTATTAGGATTATATTAATAAAATTGAATAATATAGTGTAATTAAAATTTAATAATAGTTTACTAAATTTTAGAGGAGGAAAAAATGAAAAAGTATTTAATCGCATTACTATTAACAGTAAGTACATTCATGCTGACAGGCTGTGGGAGTACAGAGCCTGTACAAGAAGAAAAGGCTATAGCAGTTTCAGTACAATCTGCTAAGGGTGGAGATATTGAAAATACAAACATATTTTCAGGGACAACTAAGATAAAGGATGAGACAGCTGTAACAGTTGAAATGGGTGGAACTATTGAAGAAATGAATGTACAGTTGGGAGAAAAGGTGACAAAAGGACAAACACTATTAAAGATAAAAGGAACTGATATAGAAAACAGTATAAAATCAGCACAGGCTGCAGTAAATTCAGCACAGGCTGCATATAATGATAGTGATGTATCCATGGCAAATACTGAAAATCAGTTAGAAAGTGGACTTACTAATGCAAAAGTAGCATATGATAAAGCAGTTTCAGGGTATGAAGAAACAAAGAGACAATTTGATAATACAACTCAGCTTTATGAAGCAGGAGCAATTTCAGAGAATGATTATAAACAAGCAAAGGCGAATCTTGAACAGACACAAAGAAGTGTTGATCAAGCAAAAGCAAGTTTAGATGCAGCTCAAAAATCATATGATACAGGAGTTGGAAATAGAGAATCTGCAAAAGCAGCTATAGAATCTGCAAAAGTAGGTTTGGAAAGTGCATTAAGTAATAGAGAGAAGCTTACTTTACAATCACCAGTTGATGGAGTTATTACAGCAAAGAATTTTGATGTAAATGAAATGGCAACGCAAGGACAACCTGCATTTATAATTTCAAGTCCTGATATTTTGCAGATTGATCTTAGTATTACACAAGCTGATATAGGCAAGTTTTCAGAAGGACAAACTGTTAGTGTAAAGATAGATGAACAAGTTATTGATGGAACAGTAAATTATGTACCAACAGTAGCAGATGCTTCAAGTTCACTTTATAAGGTAGAAGTTCTTATAGATAATTCCGAAGGACAATTTAAATCAGGTATGTCTGCGGAAGTTGAAGTTAGTATAGAAAAAGAAAGCAATGTTGTAAAAGTACCTAAAAAAGCAATTCTTGAAGAAGAAGGAAATAAATATGTCTACATAGTAGGGGATGATAACAGAGCTGTTAAAAAGGAAATATCAACAGGGATTGAAACAGCTGATACAGTAGAAATAAAGAGTGGAGTAGAATCAGATGATACAGTTGTTATTGGCGGATTATCACTGATTTCAGACAACACAAAGTTATTTCCTGTAGTAAAGGAGGACTAATATAATGAGTATGACAAAAACTTCCGTTAAACGTCCTCTTACAATAATAATGGTATTTTTAGTAGTATTAATGTTTGGTGGAATTGGGTATAGTAAAATGCCTGCTAACTTAATGCCGGATATTGATGTACCAGTTGCTTTAGTAATGACTCAATGGTCTGGAGCTGGTCCGGAAGATATTGATGATCAAATATCAGAACCCATAGAAAAAAGTCTTTCGTCAATTTCAAATGTAAAGACAACTGTTTCCAAGTCTAGTGAAGGTGTATCGATGGTTGTTGCACAATTTGAATATGGAACTGATGTTGATGAAAAACTTAATGATATAAGAAGTAAAATAGATACAGTAAAAATGACACTTCCTGATGATGTTGACACACCAAGTATTTTAAAAATGGATATGAATGCACAGGCCATTGCACAGATAGTTGTAAGTGGAGAGGGTAGTTCAGATGACATAATGAAATATGCAGAAGATACAGTTCAGGTTAAATTAGAATCTATAGATGGTATAACTTCAGCGGATATTAATGGTGGAGATAAGACACAGATAAATGTCATTGCAGATCCTACTATACTTTCAAGTTACGGTGTATCATTAGATACAATTAAAGGTCTTTTATCGGCAACAAATAAGAGTTATCCTTATGGATCAATAACTCAAGGAGATGACAAAATTGTTATCAGAAGTGTTGATAAAGTTGAAGCTTTAGAAGATATTAAGGCAATTCAAATTCCTATGTCAAATGGTGAAACTGTAAGTCTTGATAAGATATGTACAGTTGAGTATGGGACTGTAGATAAGCAATCAATTTATAGATACAATGGTCAAGAAAGTTTAGTTATGGATGTACAGAAGCAGCAAGATGCAAATACTGTACAGGTTATGAAAAATGTTAATTCAAAAATATCTGAACTTAATAATGAGAATTCACAATTTAATTTAAAAATAGTTAATGATACTAGTGAATATATAAATAGCTCAATAAATGACGTAATGAAGAATCTTATTTTAAGTGCAGTAATTGCCTTCTTTGTTATATTACTTTTCTTAAAGAGCGGAAGGGCTTCATTTGTTGTTGCAGTTTCTATACCAACATCAATAATTGGTGCAATTGCATTACTTTATTTTACAGGTGAAACATTGAACATGGTAACATTAAGTTCCCTTGTAATAGCAGTTGGTATGGTTGTTGACAACGCCACAGTTGTTATTGAAAATATATTTAAGTATAGAAAAGATCCTAATTTATCTTTAGAAGAAGCAGCTATTCAAGGTACAAATACGGTTTCAACTGCTGTAATGGCTTCAACATTAACAACAGTAGCTATATTCTTACCAATATTGTTTACTGAAGGATTTACAAAGATAATGTTTGGTTCATTGGCTAAAACACTTATTTTTGCATTAACTTTATCATTAATAGTTGCACTTACTTTAGTACCAAGTATATTTGCAAAACTTAGTGGTGGTAAGAATGGTGCAAAGATGGAGGAAAAACCATCTCCTATATTTGATAAAATAAGTGAGGGTTATAAAAATATTATAGTTTTAGCATTAAAACATAAAGCAGTAGTTATTTTAATAAGTGTAGGTATGTTTATTGGAGCAATAGTTTTAGGTGCAACTGGAGCAATAGGTATGGACTTTATGTCAAGTGGTGATGAAGGTATGGTTAGTATATCTATAAAATTACCAGAAGGCTTAGATTTGGAACCAAGTGATTATTATGTATCTATGGCAGAAGAGAAAGTATCTGATATTCCTGAAATTGAAACCATGATAACTCAAATAGGATCAGGTTCAGCAATGGGTTCAGGTGGTTCTACAGCAAGTATAAGTTTGGATTTAGTATCTTCGAAAGAAAGAAAGAGAACAACAGATGAAATTGAACAAGATGTAGTAGAAAGATTAAAAGTAATACCTGACTGTGAAATCAATGTAAGTCAGACTAGTAGTATGTCTATGGGTGGAAGCGGAGATGCTCAAGTAGATATTAAAGGTCCGGATTTAGATGTATTAGAAGAAATAGTTAATCAAGCAAAAGCTAATGTTGAAAAAGTATCTGGATTTAGAAATATAGAAACTTCTCTTGCGGATTCAAATAAGGAAGCTCAATTTAAGATTGATAAAAGAAAAGCTTCATTATTAGGAATAAATACATCGTCAATAGCATCTACATTACGTACAGCAATTAGTGGATCAGATGCTACAACAGTAACAATTGATGATTATGATTATGATGTAAATTTAAAATTCAAGGATTCAAGCATAAATAGTATAGATGACATTGGACAAATAAAAGTAACATCAGCAAGTGGTCAGCAAGTGCCTTTAAATGCATTTGCAGAAATTAAAATGGCTGATGGATTAAAATCAATTTCAAGAACAGATGGTGACTATTCAGTATCAATTACGGCAAAAGCTGATAATATGGATACAAGTACAGCATCAAGACTGTTGACTCAAGCAGTAAATGAAGTTGATATGCCTAGAGATTACAGTATTGATGTTGGTGGATCAGCTGAAATGATGAATGAATCAATGAGTAGCCTTGTAATGGCAATGGTTATCGCGTTAATTCTTGTTTATATGGTAATGGTAGCTCAATTTGAGTCATTTAGTAAGCCTTTTATAATAATGTTTAGTATACCTTTTGCTTTTGTTGGAGTAGTGATTGCATTAGTAATTTCACGTATTTCATTAAATGTAGTTGGAATGCTGGGAGCTATATTACTGGTAGGTATAGTTGTTAATAATGGTATAGTTTTAATCGACTATATTGGTCAGCTTAGGGAGGCTAAAGTTCAAGGAACACTTGAAGATATAGTTGCAAAAGGATGTGCAGCTAGACTTAGACCAGTATTGATGACAACAATGACTACTGTTGTTGGTATGATACCAAGTGCATTGGCATTTGGTGAAGGTGGAGACATGATGCAACCTCTTGCCGTTGTAATTATTGGTGGTCTTTCAGTATCAACACTTGTAACACTAGTATTAATACCAACAGTATACTTAATATTTGATAAGATTGAAAATTCATTGAGAAGTAAATTTGGACAAATATTTGATAAAATAAAAATTCCTCATATTGGACCTAAAAAGTCTAAAATGGACATAAACATATTATCTAAAGATATTGAGGATAAAAAAGAATCAAAAAATGATGATGCTCATGAAAAAGATTCAGATTTAAAGAAATAAATAAGAAATAAAATTTAGCCATGAAGAATTTTTTGTAAACTTTCTTCATGGTTAAATGACTATTAGTTCATTTTATGGTAAAATTATTTATTAGAAATAGTTATGAAAATATAATTAAATAAAGAGGTGGAGTAATGAGAAAAAATTTAAATAAAATTGTTGCATTTGCAATTGGTGTTAGTGTGATTAGTGGACTTGCTATTCCTGTAATGGCAGATACTAAAGTTACATATGCTAATTCAGATTCTACAAATCAAAATAACGCAAAGCAAGTATTAACTTTAGAAGATGCTATAAATGGAGCAAAATCATGCAGTAATACTATAGCTATATTAGATGAGAATATAAGATTAACGCAGAATATAAATAATCTTAGTGAAACAAAAGACACAGTAACTAACAAAGATGATGATACTATTGAAGGAGTAACTGATAATCAAAAAGATTATAATGAAGACAAACGAAAACTTCAATTAAATCAACTGGAACAAAAAAGAGATTTTGCAATTGATAAATTAACTCAGAGTGTTACTGATGCATACAATAGTTTAATAGTAAGTCAAGCAGAAATAAGTCAGTTAAAAAATGATATTGAATTACAAAAAACTGAAATTGAACAATCTAATTTGAAAAAAAGCTTAGGACTTATGACTGATATAAATATTGATCAAGTTAATCTTGGATTGCAAAAGAACTTAAATGATTTAGATAATAAACAGAATACTTTAAAAGATGATAAAGAAAATTTTAAAGTATTAACAGGAAAAGATGTTGATCAATATACTTTAGAAGATAAAATTGAATATAAAAAATTTGTATTAGATGGTTCTTTGGATGACTATTTAGATGGTGTTATAGATGAATATGTTTCATATACACAAGAAATTAATGATCTTAATAAAGATTTTTGGAATGATGATGATAATAAGGTAGGAAATGATAAGGTTTCAGATGCTAAAAAGTTTTATGAGTCAATGAAAGATAGCACACCTCCTAAGTTAAGTGATTATTTAAAAGAAGGACAAAGTTATGATGAAAAAATAACAGCAATAGAAACATATATAAGTAAATCTAGCACTTATACTAATGGGCTATCATATTATACAGGAATGATTGGAGCTAGAATGAATTACTTACAAAATAAATCATCAGTTACAACAAGTGAATTAGAATTAAATGAAACTAAAGATCAATATAAAAAAGCATTAAGAACAATGTACACTAATTTACTTAATATTGAAAAAAGCATTGATTTGTTAAATTCTAATGTTGAACTTAGTAATAAACAGCTTAGAATAAATAAGATTAATTACGATTTAGGATTAAAAACAAAACTTGATTATGACAAGAGTGTAAGTGAAAGCGAAACATTAAATAATCAATTAAAGAGTACTATCAATAGTTATAACACTTTAAAAGCTCAATTAGAAAAACCATGGATAGCTTTATCTTAATATAGTAAAGAAAAACTGGACTAGCTAAAATATATTTAATATTGTAGCTAGTCTATTTTTATATTATAAAGTTATAATACATGTTATAATGATTTCATGGCATAAATGTATATTTGTGGAGGTCGTGTGTATGAAGAATATAGGAAAAGCAACTATACTTTCATTAGGATTAGCATTTGTTTGTAGTATCACTGCATTTGCTGATACTTCAAGTAATGATAAGTTAGAAAATGAAATATATAACCATATGATTAATAGAGATAATGTCTTTTATTTCACATATTACTCTAATAGTGCACTTGATTTACTACAAGAAGTGGCTAAAAAAGATGATTATTTAGAACGTTCTATAGCAGTATATAAAACAAGAAAAGCTGGATATTTTTTTGAAGCAGAAATACAGTATAGAACTAATAAAGAGCAGGAAGATTACATTAATTCAGAATTGTCACGAATTGTGAATAATTTAATTGATTCTAGAATGTCTACAGAAGAAAAAATTGAAGCTATAAATAATTATGTTGTGAAGATATATAAGTATGATGATACATTAAAATCTGATAATGTTTATACTGCATTGACAACTAAAAGTACTATTTGTCAGGGGTATGCAATGACTGTATATAAAATGTTAAATATCCTTGGGATTGATTGTAGAATTATAAATGGTGATAAAAGTGGTACAAGTCATGCATGGAATCTAGTAAAAATAGATGGAGTGTGGTATCATTTAGATTCCACTAATAATGATAATATTGTTAGAGATAAATACTTGTTAAAAAGTGATGATTATATGATTGAAAATGGATTTACGTGGGATAAAACTCAGTATCCATCTGCATCTTCAAATTATTTTTTGAATAAAACAGAATATCTTGATTATAATAATGATAAAGAAAATGATATTTCAGAATATTATGAGGGTGGATATTGGTATAAAGACAATAACTCAAAATGGCATTATAAAAGAAATTCAGGATATGAAGTAATGGGATGGTTTAAGTATAATAATAACTGGTATTATTTTGGTGAAGATTGCATTATGAAAACTGGATGGATTAATACTGATGGAAACTGGTATTACTTATATTCAAATGGAATGCTTGCAACTAATACTATTATAGACGGATATAGTTTAGATGAAAATGGAGTATTACATTAAAGTTTAGAGTTATAAGTTATCAACATATAAAGAGATATATAGGAAATAATTGTGGATAAATCAAGATTGATTTATTAAAATTGTGGATTATATATTTCTTTTTATTTTTTTTGTGGAAATTTAAGAAAAAAGCAATATTATATATTATAGACAAAATTTATTTATATGATAAAATATATGCAGGGTATAAAATGTCGCGTGAAAGGTGTGATGGTGATAGGTAAACATTATTTAAAGTGAAAATTTTTAAAGCGCCAGAACTTAAGTAAATTACTTTAGTTGATTGAATGTGGATGTTTAGAGTTTTTTTTAAGGAAACTCGACTCACATACGTTCGCTGAGTAAGTTCCACTAACCAAATCATAGATTTGGATGCTCACTTAAGTTGACGAGGTTGGGGAGTTATCGAAACTTCGGCGGGTGCCCCACGGTATAGCACTACCGTTAACAGCTGGCAAAACTTTAAAGTGATTTAAAGTACAAATCCAGTTTGGTGTTAAAACCTTCTAAAAATTTATGCTTTTAGGTTACGGGATTATTATGCCCTTTTATGCATAAAATATTTTTACAAATAATTTTATGAGCCGTATCAAAGCATTAGATTTAGATAAAAATTAAGAATTAAAGGGCTTATTAAATATAAGCTGAATTGAGGAAGGAAGATTAGATTATGTGCGGAATAGTAGGATATTTAGGAAGCGGAAAAGCAACATCGTTTTTAATTAACGGATTATCAAAGTTAGAATATAGAGGATATGACTCAGCAGGTGTTGCTGTTGTTAATAATGGAAATATTGAAGTAAGAAAATTTAAAGGAAGATTAGCTAATTTAGCAGAAAATATAAAAGAACATCCAGTTGAAGGATCTATGGGAATCGGTCATACAAGATGGGCAACTCATGGTGCACCATCAGATGTAAACTCTCATCCACATTTAAATAGTAAAGAAACAATTGCAGTAGTTCAAAATGGTATTATAGAAAATTATTTACCATTAAGAAACTGGTTAAAAGGTGAAGGTTATACTTTTAAATCTGAAACAGATACAGAAGTTATCCCTAACTTAATCGACTATTATTATGAGGGTGACTTATTTAAAGCAGTTACTAAGGCACTTAAGAAACTTGAAGGTAGCTATGCATTAGGTGTTGTTTGCAAAAATGAACCAGATAAATTAATAGCAGTAAGAAAAGAATGTCCATTAATCGTAGGTTTAGGAAAAGGTGAATCATTTATAGCATCAGATATTCCAGCTGTATTAAGCTACACAAGAGATGTATATCTTTTAGAAGACCATGAAATAGCAGTTCTTGATAAGAATGGTGTTAAACTTTACACTACAGATGGTGATGAAATAACAAAAGATATATATCATGTTACATGGAGTGAAGATGCAGCAGAAAAAGGTGGATTTGAGGACTTCATGTTAAAAGAAATTCATGAACAACCAAAGGCTATAAGAGATACTATGGCTGGAAGAATTTCTATGGAAAAGAGCATGATATTAGATGATTTAAAAATAACTAAGGAAGATTTAGAAAATACAGATAGAGTATTTATAGTTGCTTGTGGTACTGCTTATCATGCAGGTCTTGTAGGTAAGAATGTAATTGAATCACTTGCAAGAATTCCAGTTGAAGTTGATATTGCATCAGAATTCAGATACAGAAATCCATTAGTAACTGATAAATCTTTAGTTATTGTTGTAAGTCAGTCTGGTGAAACTGCTGACACATTAGCAGCTTTAAGAAACTGTAAAACAATTGGTGCTACAATAGTTGCATTAACAAATGTTGTAGGAAGTTCAGTTTCAAGAGAAGCAGATCATGTATTATATACACTAGCTGGTCCAGAAATATCAGTTGCTTCTACTAAGGCTTATACAACTCAAATTATAGGAATGTATATGATAGCTATGACTTTTGCTAAAATATTAGGAAAGTTAAAGAGTGACAGATTAGATAAATTAAAAGAAGAATTATTAGATTTACCAGGAAAGGTAGAACTAGTTTTAGAAGATAAAGAAAAAATCAAAGCTA
>OBLO01000808.1_pt1 | contig 29518 bp, 25 predicted proteins | sample 1519401 | NCBI WGS metagenome assembly OBLO01 (sample SAMEA2602897, study PRJEB22501) | metagenome | reverse complement strand
CTCGTTTTGCCAGGTAGTCGTTGACTGTTACGATATGAACACCCTTACCTTCCAGTGCATTCAGATAAGCCGGAAGTGTAGAAACAAGGGTTTTACCTTCACCGGTCTTCATCTCTGCGATACGGCCCTGATGAAGAATGATACCACCGATGATCTGTACACGGTAATGTTCCATACCAAGAACTCGTTTGGCGCCTTCACGTACAACCGCAAAAGCCTCCGGAAGAAGGTCATCCAGTGTCTCACCTTCACTCAGACGCTTCTTGAATTCTCTGGTCTTGTCTCTTAACTGTTCATCTGTTAATTTCTGCATTTCCGGGCGGAGTGATTCTGTTTTCTCCACAAGCGGCATAATACGTTTTACTTCATGCTCACTTCTTGTCCCGAATACTTTTTGGAATAAATTCATAGCCTGCTCCTGTTTCTGTATTTATTGATCGCTTATATACAAAATTATCGTATTTGTCCTATTTAAGAAATCCCTACTATTTTACCACTTTCCACCGGGGAAAACAATGAATATTTCTTAAATAAAGTATGTCCATGACGAATCCCCGTGCATTTGTTTGTTATTTCTAACTTGTGCTTGTCAATCAATCTTCGATATGCTATGATAATCTGCGTATCTGTAAGTTCAAAAGAAACCATAAACTCAACCTTCTACGCATCTTATGAACATACTTTTTTGACTGAGGTATTGAAATTGAAGAAAAAAGAACTGACTTTTATTATTGGCATCGTGGTGTTTGCCCTGCTCCTCTGGGGTGGCATGTATCTCACCCGCCGCGGGAATTACGGAAGTATTCGAATTACCGTAAACGGCGAGGAATACGGCACCTATTCCCTTGGGAAAGATCAGGTGATCAAAATAAACGGCACCAATGTATGCGAAATAAAAAACGGCGAGGTCAAAATGACCGAAGCCGACTGCCCGGACCACCTCTGTATGAAACAGAAAGCAGTTGACAGTACCGGTGGAACGATTGTCTGTCTGCCGAATAAAGTTGTGATTGAAGGCGAAAAAGGAGAATCCCTCAATGAAGATTCCCCTGAATTCGATACCGCTGTCTGAAACTTTATCATCATTCCGGGAGAATTCTCCCTGAAAGGAACCTGCCATGAATCAGAAAAAACTTGCCAATCTCGGGCTTTTTGCCGCAGTAGCAATCATCTTTGGCTATGTGGAATCACTGATTCCCTTTTTTGCCGGAATTCCGGGAATGAAACTCGGGCTGGCCAATCTTGCAGTCCTGTTTATCCTTGAAAAATATACCTGGAAAGAAGCCGCCCTTGTTTCTGTCATCCGTATCTTTATCATCGGATTCATGTTCGGAAATCTTTTCAGTATTCTGTACAGTCTGGCCGGTGCAGCTTTAAGCCTCACCGTCATGACGGTTATGAAAAAAAAATCCGACTTCAGCATCCTCGGTATCAGTGTTGCCGGCGGTGTCTCCCATAATATTGGTCAGCTTTTGATTGCCTGTCTGATCACCATGACGTCCGGTCTGATCTACTATGCACCGGCACTGCTGATCTCCGGTGTCATTACCGGATTACTGATTGGAACGCTGACTAATGAAGTTTTGAAACGTATCCACTTTTAATTTTTCAAAAATGCCCGCCACTGATATAATTTTGTTGCTCACCACCTGCAGAGGTGAGAGTCATCTCACATCTGATATAAGTCATTTACTGTAACGTAAAAACAACGAAATCGTCCGAAGACAATTTCGTTGTTTTTTATTCTGCCTCTTTCACTGTATAGGTATTCTTCATCAATTCAAAACGGTCTTTCATCCCGGACGTCAGATACACGTTCTTATCCTCATCTACAAAGACTGCCTCCGCATTATATTTCTCAAGCAATTCTAATGCATCATCCATTCCAAGTACAAAACATGCTGTAGAAAGTCCATCTGCCAAAAGTCCGCTGTCACAGACAACCGTCACAGAGTCCAGACCATTCCACACCGGATATCCTGTCTTCGGATCAAGGATATGATGATATCTCTTACCATCTTCCATAAAATATTTTTCATAGTCACCGGAAGTCGAAAGGAATTCTCCACCTTCCAGTGTGATCGCACCAAGGTAATCGCCTTCGACATCACGCGGATCAGTCACAGCAACTTTCCAGTCAGAACCATCCGGTTTCTCGCCGTAAGCCATAACACTGCTGCCGCCAAGGTTCAGGATCATTCCTGACACATCTTCCTGTGTCTTCAGAAAATCAGAAACTACATCACAGCCAATTCCTTTTCCGGTTGCTCCCAAATCCAGAGTAGCTCCTTTTTCCAGCGTTACCTTATCGCCATCCAGAGATACTTTCTGGTATCCCACATCTTTCAGAAGTTCATCCAGCTCTGACTGCTCTGGGACATGAGGATTTTCTCCTGTAATATCCCAGAGACGAATGATCTTTCCAATCGTTGGATCAAAAGCTCCATTCGAATCCTTCGCAAGCTGAAATATTTTTTCCAAATAGCCGGCAAGCTCATCTGAAACTTCCGTTGTTTCTCCCGATGCTGCATTCAGTTTCGCGATCTGAGAATCCTCATCCGTCCAGGAAAGATACTCTGTCTCAATATCCCGTATCTTCTGACCAATTGCAGTATTCAGGTCATCTCCTGTTGTATACAATGTTTCAGACACAACTGTATCCATTGCAAAATCCGTATTTATATATTTCTGTACCTCTATATCCGCCAGTACCGGAACTGCTGTCAATGCCGTGCAGAAAACTCCGCACAGCATGACAGCTGACTTCTTTTTTATCTTCATTCTTTCACCATTTCCCGCTCTTTTACCGGGCCAATCTGAATATTTTTACGTGGGCAGGTCACCTGGCAGGCATGACAGCAGATACATTCCCCTGAAAGCGGTGTATCTCCGTCAATCTCCAGATGTGCAGGGCATCTCTTCCTGCACAGTCCGCATTTTGAAGGGCATTTCTCCCTGTTTCTGTTAAACAGTGCAGACGGAAGGATCGGCATCATTGCAAAAACTGCTCCCATTGGACAAAGGAACTGACAGAAAAATCTTTCCTGTGTACACATTCCGATCAGGATCAGCACCAGCAGGATAATTCCAATCTTATAAGAAGCATTTGGAAGTTTTCTTGCTGTCAGCATGGAAAAGACATCCCACGGGCTCATCCCCTGAAGGGATGCATACCATCCGGTCAGGATGGAAAGCAGAAGAAATGCCAGAAGCACATATTTCACCTTCTGAAGAATTCTGACTGCTTTTTCCGGATAACCATGTCTTCCCTTTTTATGAAATACTTTCTGTCTGATAAAAACAGTCAGTTCATACATGGCATCTCCCAATGAACCGAATGCACATGCATATCCGCAGAAATGTCTGCCAAACAAAATCGTAACCAGAAGAAGTAATCCTGTCACATCAAGAAATGAGTTCCAGGCAATCTGCTGGTGTGCTGCAATTGCCTGAAAAATAGATTTCACGCCCGCAAATGCCGTTGAAAAAAGCGCCGGATAAAAGATAAAAAATACAAGCTGTATGGCAGCCCGGATCAGACGGACCTTTCTCTGCCTCTTTTTCATCAGTTCTCCGCCTTTCCAAGAGCATCTACAACTGCATTGATAATACCTGTAGAGCTGAATGTCGCACCTGATACCGTATCCACATCCGTACTCTGCGCAGAAATGATGGAACTAATCACGCCCTCTCCCTGCGAAAGATAAGCGGAATCCTCACCCGGTGCACTTGTCACCTGAATATCTGTGATCTCATCATTTGCAAGTGTGACCTGTACGGTGATCGCACCTCCAAATCCCTGTGCAGAACCGGTATACGTACCATCTTTGTATACATTTTCCGAATCATCAGACTCTTCTGTATCTGCAGCGTCAGCTTCCTCCGCATCCTCTTTTGCAGCATCATCTTTGTCTTTTGCATCCCTCTGTGCCTGTGCGATCGCTGCTTCCTGATTCTTAGCAGCCTCTTCCAGAGCAGAGAGTATCTCCGTATTCTGTTCTTCCAGCTTCTCCACACGCTTTGTGAGTGCCGTAATCTCCTGTGATTCCTGTGCCTGCGTATCTTTTTTCTGCATAGAATTATATCCTACTACAGCGGCAAGAATCAACAGAAGACACAAAATTCTCATAATAAAATTCTGGTATTTCATCTAAAGTTTTCCTTTCAGACTCCTTATATTTTCAAGTTTTCTTTTTCACTATCGAACATTTATTATTTTGCCTGGCTGATAGCACTCTGAAATGCCTGAATCAGTCCATTTGAAGAATATGTAGCATCTGTCACTGTATCTATTCCATCGGCAGACTGTTTTCCCATGATCTGATTATAAATGCCATTCCATGCATTTGAAAATTCCGGTTCATCATCTTCCCCATCATATCCGGCTGACACAATATTTCCCCCTGATACATTAATCGTAACAGTTACCTGACCATTGAATCCTTCTCCTGTTCCCGTATAACTTCCATCTTTATACCCGGCTCCGGGTGCTGTTGTTGGCTCTGGTGCTGCCGTTGGTTCCGGTGTTGCTGTTGGTTCCGGTGTTGCTGTTGGTTCCGGTGTTGCCGTTGGTTCCGGTGCTGCCGTTGGTTCCGGTGCTGCCGTTGGTTCCGGTGTTGCTGTTGGATTCGGAGTTGGTGTCGCTGTTATATCTGAAGTTTTTAAAGCCTGCTCTAAAGCTGATTTTGCTCCATACAGAATTCCCTCAGAAGAATATGTTGCTCCTGATACAGTATCAATGCCATCTGTGCTTTGTTTTGCAATAATTGCCGGCTGTATTACATTCCATGCATTTCTGAAATATCTTGGTGTTTCTCCTTCATTGGTCTGAGATACTTCCGTAATTATTCCATCTTTAATTGTTACACTGATATTTATCTTTCCACCATATCCAATTCCGGTACCCGTATATGTGCCGTCATTATATAAAACCTTCGGGGTGTCCGGTATAACCGGTGCTGGAGCGGTTGTCGGTGCCGGAGTTGGAGTTACCGTCACTTCTGGTGCCGGTGTCACATTTACCGCAGCCTGTTCCAGGGCTTTCTGTACCGCCTGCAGAATACCATTTGAAGAAAACGTTGCTCCGCTTACGGTGTCCACACCATACACTGCCTGTTTTTCGAGAATCTTTGGCTGAATACTATTCCATGCTTTATTAAAATATTCTTTTGTATCAGTGTTCGTATTTGTGATTGCGGTTATCTTTCCGTCTTTAATCGTAACAGTAACTTTTATCGGACCGTCAAATCCTTCTGCTTCTGCAGTATACATTCCATCTTTATAAGTTACCTCTCCGGACGGTTTTGTAATTTCAACCGGTGTCGTTGTTTTATTTGAAGTATTGGTATTCTTCTTTGTCGTCTTTTTCGTTGTCTTTGCAGCTTTTCCTTTTCCGGCCTTTGACAGTGCATTCTGAACTGCCTGGATGATTCCATTTGAGGAATAGGTTGCGCCGCTTACTGCATCGACATTTGGAGTCTGACCGGAAATCATCTTGCTGATCACGCCTTTGGCTGATGCAAAATAAGAGCCTGTTTCACCAGCAGCACTCAGTATTTCTATAGAAGCAATCTTTCCTCCGGAAATCGTTACCTGAACAGTGATCGTTCCACCAAATCCAGTTCCACTTCCCTGATAAATCCCATCTTTATATCCGCCCTTTGGAACAGAAGTTGTAGGTGTCGTGGTCGTTCCCTGCCCCTGCCCAGAAGCTGCTGCTGACTTTTCCGGAAGTGCTTTTGTTTTTCCTGTCGTAATTCCCGCTTTTTTTATTTTGGATTTACTTTTCTTTGTTTTCAGAATGCTGCTGTCTGCCTCATCCGTATCCTTCATTCCTCCGTCATTAAAATATGCAGTTGTCAGCAGACTCGTAAGTTCATCTGATTTTATCAGTTCATTCTCAGCTGCCTGAACTGTTTTTGTACTTTTCACTTCACTGTCCTGCTGAAATCCAGCTGCTGCGATCGCAATAATTACAGCAACTGCCGGAAGAAGTTTCATAAGATTCTTTTTGTACATATAATCTACCCCTTAACATACAAAAGAAGGGGCAGTTATAAACGGCCCCCGTTCTTTTGTATGTGTATTTTATAAAGGAATTATTTTACTGTTACTTTGAATGTCCTTGTAATTCCATTGCATTTAACAGTAATCTTTGCTGTTCCTTTCTTCTTAGCTGTTACAACACCTTTGCTGTTAACTGTTGCAACTTTCTTGTTGCTGGTCTTGTATGTAACTTTAGATACCGGTGCTGCTTTTACTCTAATCGTTGTTTTCTTACCTTTTTTCAGCTTTACAGAAGATTTTACAAGCTTGAAGGAAGGTTTCTTAACTTTAACAGTTAATTTCTTGGTGTATTTACCAACTTTTACAGTAATAACAGCTTTTCCAGCTTTCTTACCTGTGATAACACCCTTACTGTTGACTGTTGCAACTTTCTTATTGCTGGATTTGAAAGTAACTTTTCCTGTTACCTTAGTTTTGGTAACTTTGATTGTAGCTTTCTTTCCGACATAAACCTGTGAGACCTTTGCAGTGATACCAGGCTTAACTACTGGCGTCGGAGTTGCTGTTGGCTTAGTTTCATTTTTACCTGGTGTTACTGTTGGTTTAACATCTGGTGTCACTACCGGCTCTACAGGTTTTTCTTTCTTCACAAGTCCATTGATTGCTGCTGTCAGATGCTCATTAACCTGCTCATCTACTGCAGCCTGGCTGAATGCAACTGTTGTCTTATCCTTAATTGCTGCCTCAATTTCTTTCAGCATTTCCTGTGTTTCAGTAGCTTCATCTTCTACTTTCTTCCAGGATTCCTCTGTATAATCACCCTTATTGAGAGCTTTTACTTTTTCAAGTGCTGCTTTCAGTGCTGTTGTATCAATTGTGGACGGATCTGTTGGAGTCACAATATTGGTAGCTGTTGCATCAAACTCAAATGTATAGTCCTGATATCCCAGTGCATAAACAGTTAATTTCCAGTGACCTGTTCCATCTGTTCCTGCCGGAAGCTGGCATCTTACAGAACGTGTCAGACCAAGCTGAATTCCCATCATTTTATGCATCCAGTTATCAGCAGCAAATTTCGTACCATATGTTGCAAGTACTGTATTACCATTTCCATAGTAATCCCATTTAACTGCCTGCATTGCAGCACCAAGACCGCCATAATTACCATTCAGATCCACACGAAGGAATTCTCCATAAGATCCACTTGCTGTTTTAACCTCTGGCTTAATTCCAGTTGCAACTTTGAGATCAGTTCCCTGAATACCGGATTCTGTTCCTGTTTTTCTTGCACTGAAAGAGAAGCTTCCATCTTCATTCTTAGTTACTGTTTTCAGTCCATTTGTGTTTACTGTTACATTTGCAGTCTCTCTGTATGCTTTCAGATTGTTTTCAGAGAAACCACCAACAAGTGTTTCACCATTTTTTACTACCGGATATTTTGCTGCAAAATCTGCATAATCTTCAGCTTTTACCTGTACAGGGACATATTTAATACCTGTTACTGCATAATGATCAAGGCTTTCTTTCGCTCCGCCATTTACCTGAATAGATGCCGGAGTACCAGTCTTTCTGTCTGCCGGAGTCCAGATTGCAACTGTTCCATCTGCAAGAACCGGTTCTGTACTGCTCTTCCAGTAAGATAACTGATATGCATTGCCTTCTGTTGTATAAATTGTTGCCATGCACTGATAGCTTCCTCTGTGAAGGCCATGATTTGTTGTGGCTCTTGTTACTGCATCAAATGCGCCTGTATCAGATTCATTATGAGAATCTTTTTCGTCAGATCCGCTTACGTTTCCTGCTGCAGTCACATTTTCCTGGCTCCAGTATTCGCCCCAGGTGAGTCCTGCGTACACATAGCTGTTTTTGTCCAGAACCTTTACATCTGCAATATCTAATGTATAAATGCCATTACTTGCATAATATGTTACGCTGTCAATTGTCTTTCCGATCATAGACTCAAAATGTTCAGAGTTGAGATGGCATCCATTACTTTCTGTTGTATATCCTGTACTCCATGCCAACTCATATCCTTTCCAGATATTTTCCTGATGGCAGAGACCATAGGTTGTTCCGTCTGTTGTATTAATAACTGCACCATACACTGTCTCAGTATTTGTATTGATAATGCTGTTGAATTCAGTCTTATCAAACTTCAGCTGGTAGTCACCATGGTTGGATTTTGTTTTGAATTCAGCCTGCACCTGTTTTGTCTCCGGTGCTGCTGATTTACCTTTAATGGCACTGAATGTAAAACTTCCATCTTCACCGACTGTCAGTTCTTTGTAGTAGGATGGTTCCTCAGAAAGAACATAATAGGAATATGAGTCGCTTTCAAAAAGAGCATCTTTTCCTTTGTATTCTGTAGTAGTTTCTTTTCCCTTTATAGCTGTTGTGATACTCACTGAAGCATTATCTTTAATCTGTTTTTTGTCCTTCAATACTGAAATATCAGATACTTTCACAGGAAAAGTCACACCAGTGATATCGCTTCCATCTGAATTTACGTGATAAGAGCCTTTTGCAAGACTGGATCTTGTCTTCTGTTTTGTTGCAGATGTGAATGTATCAACTTTCACATCATTATTCTTTAATTCTGCCTTATAAAAATCGTCATAAGGAATGTTCATGAGGACATATGCTTCGCCTTCTGTCTGTCCATCTCCAGCCTCATCAGCAAATTCATCTTCACTGACCTCTGCGCTGAAGAGTTCTTCATCAGATGTTTCTTCATCCTCTGTCACGTCCTCTGCTGCTTCTTCAACGTCTACATCTGTATCTTCCACAACATCTGTGTCCGCAGCTTCTGCACTTGCTTCTTCAATATCAGCACTTTCCTCTGCTACAGTAACTTCTGTATCAGAAAAATCTGCTGCAAAAGCTGTTGCCGGCATACTTGTCATTGCGACCGCTGCACTTAAAACAACTGGTGCAACTTTTTTCATCAATCTCTGATTTGCCATTTCCTTCCTCCTCTTTATATATACGCTATTGTGTTAGCGTTTTCTAACCATTTATTTTTATACCATAACTCCTTTTTCATGTCCACAAAAATGTTAGCATTTTCTAACCATAAATTGACTTTTTTTCTCATTAATGTTCTTATTGAAAATCATTTTCAGCAACAAAACAGCACGAAATACACTTGTTATCTTTATTTAACTTTTTCGTAATAAAAAAGCACTATGCAGTTTTTCAACCACACAATGCTTTTTACTGATTTTTAGAATCTTGTCGGTTCTGATCTACATCTCTTCTTTTAATTTTTCGAAGGCCTCTTTGCTCTCCTGCCATGCCGCAGGTGTTCCTCCAATAATTGAGCAGCCTTCATGTAAGGTGATCGGGCTGCCATCAATCTGTGTGATCTTACCTCCGGCTTCCTCCAGGATCACCGATGCTGCCGCATAATCATACGGCTGCAGTTTCAGTTCCAGATAAACGGTGTTACTTCCGGATGCTCCTCTGCAGAGTCCCAGTGCCGCAGAACCACCGCAGCGAATAGAAAGACTGTTCTGGAACATTTCTTTTACCACGCGGAACAGCCAGTCGATTCCTGCTTCATTGTATCTCGCACAGCCAAATTCCACGATTCCCTCTTCCACCGGTTTGTCAGCCATCTGAAGTCTTTTTCCATTCAGATAACTTCCGTGTCCTCTCACTGCCACATACATATCGTCCACATATGGATGATATACAAATCCGGCAATCATCTGCTCGCCATGCGCCAGACCAACCGATATACAACTGTGATGATAATCAAACATAAAGTTCGTAGTTCCATCAATCGGATCTATGTAGAAAGTAAATTCACCCTCTGCATCAGCACCGGCGTTTCCTTCCGTGTCTTCTTCCCCGAAGAAAGCAGCTCCCGGAAGAATCTCACCCAGACCTTTGATCAGAAATCTCTGGATCGCTGTATCATAATCCGTGCAGAAATTTGCAAGTCCCTCTTTTTTGTGGATATTTTCCTCACCCGGTCTCGCCTTCAGCATTTTCTGTCCGGCTTCTCTTACCAGTTTCTCGATTGCAGCATATCTTGGTTCCGAACATTCCGGCGCAATCGCCTCATCCGGAAGGCTTCCCTCTACAGCTGTAACAGCCTCCGCAGTGTTTTCCACATCTGCTTCTTTCTGCACGGCACTTTTCCACGGGATAACATCCCAGCCGCCTATTCTCTTCACGCCGAAAACAATTCTTTTTCTGGTTCTCTCAAATCCCCAGTAGATCACTCCACCGAGCATTCCGCCAAGCGTATTAAAGAAAAGATCTGTCAGCTGAAACGTTCCAATTTTCAAAAAAAGCTGGCAGGTTTCAATTCCAAGTGAAAAGCAGAAACTGATCTCAAAACTGTTCAACAATACTTCCTGAATTCTTTTATCCTTTGTGTGATCTTTTTCTTCTCTCGCCCAGAAAAGAAAAATAATAAACGGCATAAACAGTATCAGATTCTCAAAATTCTCCGTATACAGCTGTCCGTTATAATGCAGTCCCCAGATTCCGATCACGTTTTCCAGCGGATTTCCCCAGACGCTCCGACAGAATAACGTACGAAAAAGCAGCATACAGGTATAAAACACAAGGAAAAAGTGTCTGCGAAACCAGCTGCTTTCTTTAAACTGCCAGATCCACGCTCTGGCTACCGGTCCAACCCCCTGCTTCCTTCCCAGCATATAGACACACATGATCAGAACCGCGATAAGCAGCGATGCGCCTGCTGCCTGATAGACTGCTCCAAGAACATCCACCAGCACATTTACAAAATACTTCATATCTTCCCTCTCTCTCCGATCAGTTCATAATAAAAAATATATTGCTGCATAATGCCTCTCATGCCATGATATCTCCTGTTCGGAAAACCTCTGCGATAATGTTCGTTAAGAACCTGCCGGATATGCGTATCGATCGGGAATGCATCCATGTGATGCAATGCAAACAGACAAATGCAGTCTGCTACTTTTTCGCCTACTCCACTGAGCTTCATCAGTTCTTTTCGTGCTCTGCGGTAATACTTCATCTGATACAGTTTTTCCAGTGAAACTTCTCCCTCCAGAATGCTTCGCGTTGTCTCCACGATATATCTGGCACGGTATCCCATTCCAAGCCTCCGCAGTTCTTCTTCTGTCGCCCCGGACAACTGCTGCGGTGTCGGAAAGGAATAATATTCGGTATCTCCTGCTTTCAGTTTCTCCCCATATCTGACACAAAGCCTCTCGATACAGCTCCGGATTCTGGAAATATTATTCTGCTGCGAGATCAAAAAAGTAATGATCATTTCCCAAAGATCCTGTCGCAGAATACGGATTCCCTTTCCGCACTGTACCGCCGCACTCAGATACGTGTCCCTCGGATTCACCTTTTCAATATATCGTCCATAGTCCGAATCAATATCAAAATACGGTACCCAATAACAGATAAATTCTACATCACTGCAATAAAAATTTACAATGCTTCCTGCCTGAGATATTTTCAGATATTTATCCCCGGCAACCAGTTCATATGTGTTATTTTCTGCCGTCTCGTGCATACGGAAGCACTGTCCCGACCGGCAGATTTCTCTCAGGCTGAAATTATCCAGCTCTACTGTAATCATGTTTTTCTCCGATCCCTTAATTACTGACTTTCGTAATTTTTACATCTGGTGTCTCACTACCCTGTACTCATCCCCATTACGATAATACGGACATTCTTTATATTCTGTACTGATAAAGCGGTAGTATTCATCCTCATCCAGATTCACATCGCAGTAATAGCTTTCACTTTCTTCATCATATACATAATTTGCACAGTAATCACAGCTTGTTGCACTCAAAACAATTCCTCCAACAGATTTATTTTACACCAGATTGTTTTCTGACCGATTCTGTTTATTCCCAAATCTTCCATGGAGCCTGTCCACTCTGCCACAATGCCTCCAGAAGATTCTTTTCACGCAGAGTATCCATACACTGCCAGAATCCTTTGTGGCGATATGCATTCAGCTGTCCCATGCGGGCTGCCTCCACGAGCGGTTCTTTTTCAAATACAGTCTGGTCTCCTTCGATCAGATCAATAATGGACGGCTCCAGCACCATAAATCCGGCATTGATCCAGCCTCCGTCTTCTTTTTTCTTCTCTTTAAAATTCGTGATCGTTCCATCATTCTGAATATCCAGGATACCAAATCGTCCTCCCGGCTGTGCTGCTGTAATCGTCGCCATTTTACCATGGGAGCGGTGATATTCCAGAAGTTCTCTGATATTTACATCTGCAACTCCGTCACCGTAAGTGAGCATAAACGTATCTCCATCCAGATACTCTTTTACGCGTTTGATACGACCGCCGGTCATAGTATTCAGACCGGTATCAACCAGCGTTACCTTCCATGGTTCCAGCACGTTATTGTGCACGATCATTTTATTTTCCTGTGTAAAATCAAATGTGATATTGCTGTTATGAAGATAGTAATCTGCAAACCACTCCTTGATCACATGCTGCTTATATCCACAGCAGATTACAAATTCATTAAAACCATACGCAGAATACATCTTCATGATGTGCCATAAGATCGGCTTCTCCCCGATCTCGATCATTGGCTTTGGCTTAAGATGACTCTCCTCACTGATCCTTGTCCCAAAACCACCCGCTAAAATAACAACCTTCATAAATACTCTCCAATTCCTGAAACTACATTCCTGCCAATACCCCTATTCTAATACAAACCCCTGCAAAAATAAACCCTAACCTTTCCCCATTAAGCTTCTATCACCAATCCCGTTGTGCCTTTAGCTTTCTTAATCTCAATAGTCTCCCGGTTCTTTCCCTGCCCATATAAAAACTTCAGAATAAAAAAACGTCCTTCCTGCATCTGCTATTCAGACGCCTGAAGAAATTTGTAGAAGTACTTAAGAAGAAAATAATATTTTACCCCGAAAAATGATGCTGTCTGAGCTTTGCGAGTTCATCATTTTTCGGGGTGCTTTTTATATTATTTTATTCTGCTAGTACTTCTGAATTTCTGAATTGTCTGAAACACAGATGCAGGAATGACGTTTTTAATGTTATGAATTTTTTTACTCCTTATGCTCCTCAGCCCACAGTTTATCCGCAACCGGAGCCCACTCCTCGGCATAATGAACACACTTACTGCAAAGATGTTCTGCTGTCTCCTGAGACTGCAGATCTGTTGAATGTGCACCACTTTCTTTTACGATACGCTGCAGGATCTCTGGATTCTCAAGCATCGGGCATGGACGAAGCATGTTATCGTTAAACGGCTGGTTGTTATGGTAAGCCATGAATAACGGCTGTTTCAGAATCTCAAGGATTGTATTCTCATGAATGTTTCCATTGGAATAATGGATAAATACACAAGGTTCTGCATCACCATTTGCATTGATGTGGAAGTAGTTTCTTCCTCCGGCGATACATCCACCAACAAATTCTCCATCATTCTGGAAGTCCATAGTGAAGATTCCAGGGCCATGTTCCATGTTACGGATCTCTCTTACACGGTTCTTCACATAAACACGCTGTTCCGGATTCAGCAGCAGATCAACAGATGCTGCATTTCCAACCGGCATGTAATGGAAGTACAGAGCATAACGGCAACCCTTATCAACAAGCATCTTAATAAACTCATCACTGGTAACGCTCTTATAGTTGGCACTTGTATAGCAGATTGATGTACCAAATACAAGTCCATGCTCTTTCAGCAGATCCATGGCATGCATAACCTTATTGTACACACCTTCTCCACGACGCATATCGTTAACATCCGGCTCACCCTCAACGCTTAAGGCAAGAAACAGGTTTCCAACTTCCTGCATCTGTTTGCAGAGTGCTTCATCAACCAGTGTTCCATTTGTATATGCAAAGAATACACAGTCATTGTGTTTTCTGCAGAGTTCGATGATGTCTTTCTTTCTTACCATCGGCTCTCCACCTGTCATCATATAGAAATAAACTCCCAGTTCTTTACCCTGTGTAACGATTGAATCCATATCGTCAAAGGACAGGTTCAGCTTGTTTCCGTATTCTGCTGCCCAGCATCCTGTACAATGCAGGTTACATGCACTGGTAGGATCCATCAGAATGATCCACGGGATATTACATTTATGTATTTCTCGCATCTCATGAATTGTTTTTGTTCCATTATAGAAAGCCTCAAATCCAAGATTCATCAGAGTTGTCTTCAGAACATTAGGATGGAGTTCCTGTACCATGGAAGTTATATAACGATTCAGTGTATATTCCGGATTACAGGCAACTTTCCTGAGATAATCCCAGTTCACACCCTTTCCAAAATCTTTTAAATACTTCTCAGCAGTGTCGATAATTTTCTCATAAGCTGTCTCAGGATTCTTATTCACCTGATCAACAGCATAATCCATTACTCCTGCGAAAACCTTCTTAGCTGCTGCATGTTTAATCTTGTTCATTGGTATTTCCTCCATCTCTGGCAATATTTTTTTATCTTTCTACATTATATTCAGATAAACTTTCTATTTTCAATGGACAAAAAATGGTCAGTGGGGAAATTTCCCCACCAACCCATTATTTAAGCAATATTATTACTACGTTTAATCTATATGATATACATAGGAATCTTTTCTTGGTGCAGCCTTCGGTGCCGGACCGTCCGCATAACCCAGAATGCAGTGTCCGATCCCTTCATAATCACCTTCGATTCCAAGGGATTTCAGGATTTCTTTTCCTTCTTCACTTTCAAATTCTTCTTTTGCTCTGTGGATCCAGCAGCTTCCGATTCCCTGCTCTTCTGCTTCCAGCATCAGATTTCCCATAACAAGACTTCCGTCATAGACACATGTTGGTCTGCTCTTATCAGCCAGCACGATCAGAACAACCGGTGCTCCATAAAATGGATCCATATTTTCAACACCCATAATCTTTGCATTCATTGCAGAAAGCTTATCACGAAGTTCTTTGTTCGTTACAGCAATGATGATCGGAGACTGTTTTCCCATTCCTGTTGCCGCATAAGTTCCTGCTTCGATGATCTTCTCCAGCTTATCCTGTGGAATCATATCACTCCTGTATTTACGGATACTTCTTCTGCTTTTGATTTTGTCAAGTACTTCACTCATGATAAATACCTCCCTGTGATCATTTATTTAGTGGGTGTTCTCACCACCCATATTCCTGCCTACATCATATAATCAGGAAACTTTTTCGTCAAGAATTTCCACCTGTCATATATGCAGATCATCCAGATTTTTCAGTGTTTCAAACGGAATCGTTCCTCCAAAAAGATCCAATGCGCTGCCAACGGTAACATCCAAACGATCTTTTCCATGCTTTTTCAGAAGTTTCAGATCTTCCATGCTTCCGACACCTCCCGCATAAGTCACCGGTCGCTGTGTATAGTCAGAAAGCAGGTCCGCCAGTTCTGTTTCAATTCCATTTGCCTTTCCCTCGACATCTACCGCATGCACAAGGAATTCATCACAATGATTTCCCAGTTCTTCCATTACTTTGAGTGTCACCGGTACATTTGTAAATTTCTGCCAACGATCTGTCACAATAAAATACTGATCGTCTTTTTTACGGCAGCTTAAGTCCAGGACCAGATGCTCTTTTCCTGCAATTTCTTCTATTTTTTTTAGATTTTCCCAGGAAAGCTGTCCGTCTTTAAAGACGTAGGAAGTAACAATTACATGACTTGCCCCTGCTTTCAGATAATCTTCCGCATTATCCGGACAGACACCACCGCCGATCTGTAAGCCTCCCGGATAAGCTGCCAGTGCCTTAAGTGCCTGATTTCTGGTCGCCTCGTAATACTCTGAATCTTTTCCGTTCAAAAGGATAACATGTCCGCCCTTTAATCCGGCATTTTTATACAGCTCAGCATAAAAGGCTGCATCCTGACCGGACACAAAATTCTCTCTTGCCTGATCTCCGGCATCTTTGAGGCTTCCGCCTACGATCTGTTTTACTTTTCCATTATGTATGTCAATGCATGGTCGAAATTTCATCTGTATTTTCCTTTCAAAAAGGCCCCGGATTTCCTGAATCCGAAGCCTGTACTATAAATCATCAGGTTTATCTGATGCTATGATAATATGATTTTTCATCTGACGCAAGCACTTTATTGTGCTAAACGAATAAATCAAATCATTGGTTGCTGTGAACAGTAACCGTTATCGTGTCTCGGCATCTCCATCAATGACATCTCCGACCGCATCACCGACATCTTCTACTGCGTTGCCAACTCCATCGCCAATATCACGGACACCATCACCAAGATCCTGCGCCACACTTCCATCTTCTGTATTATTGGGCACATTATCATTGTCTGTTCCCTCGGACATGGTATCACCGTTATCGATTGCAGCATCGTCTGCCACACCTTCGTTGTCCGTTACTTTATTATTTGAATTATCCGTATTTTCATTGTCTTTTTTATCATTCACAGCATCTGCATTTTCATTCGTCCCTGTATCGGTCGTGTTTTCTTCTGCAGCTGTTCCTGCCTCATCTGCCGGTGCATTGTTATTTCCGCAGGCAGTAAAGATGCTCAACGTCAGGATCAGGAGGATTCCTGTCAGAATTGTGCGTATTTTTTTCATTCTAATTTCTCCTTTACTATGGATTTAAACTTGTAATGATAATATGTACAATCTGGCAGATTCCTATGCAAAATAATGTAAAAAAACAGGCACATATCTTTCGATACATGCCTGCCAGAATTTCAATATTAATACAAAACTACGATCAGCCTTCGATCACATCAGCCATATCGTATTTTCCGGCCGGTTTACCAGCCAGGAATTTAGCCGCTTCAATTGCACCTTTACCGAAGATGGCTTTTGAATAAGCGGTATGCTTAAATTCAATCACTTCGTCTTCGCCGGCAAAGATCACTTCATGCTCACCAACGATCGTACCGCCACGTACTGCAGAAATACCGATTTCTTTTTCATCACGCATCTCACGCTTCTGGCTTCTGTCATACACATAATGATACTGATTATCCATCGCTTCATTCAGGCTGTCAGCAAGTGCCAGCGCTGTACCACTCGGAGCATCCAGTTTCAGATGATGATGTTTCTCTACAATCTCCATATCAAATCCAGCTGTTGCAAGAACCTTTGCAGCTTCCTGGATCAGTTTCATCAGAGTGTTGATACCAAGTGACATGTTTGCAGATTTCAGTACCGGAATCTTTTTTGCTGTCTCTTCAACTTTTGCAAGCTGTTCTTCAGACAGACCTGTTGTGCAGAGAACAACCGGAAGGTTACGCTCTGTGCAGTAATCCAGTAATGCATCTGCTGCCTTTGCAGAAGAGAAATCGATCAGGACATCTGCCTCTGTCTGACATTCTTTAATATTGGTAAATACCGGATAAGTAGTATTTCCTTTATCTGTTACATCAATTCCTGCTACAATCTCTGCATTGGCATCTTTTGCAACAAGATCAGAAATCACCTGTCCCATATGTCCGCAGCATCCGTGCATGATAATTTTTACCATAATAGTATTCCTCCGTATCCTATGCCTGTTTTATGCCAGCTTAATTCCGAAATCCTGCAGTGCTTTCTTCAGGGTTTCTTTATTGCTTTCTTCCATTTCACAAAGAGGCATACGAAGAGGTCCTACATTCATACCCATCAGGTTCAGTGCTGTCTTAACCGGAATCGGATTGACTTCACAGAACAGAGCATTGATCAGCGGAATCGCATCGATCTGAATCTTAGCAGCACCTGCAGTGTCACCTTCCATGAATTTCATGACCATATCATGTGTTTCCTTCGGTGCAACATTAGAAAGTACAGAGATAACGCCAAGTCCGCCAAGTGAAAGGATCGGCAGAACCTGATCATCATTTCCGGAATACAGTTCCAGATCAGCACCTGCCAGAGATACTGTCTTTGCGATCTGAGAAAGATCTCCGCTTGCGGCTTTCAGGCCTACGATGTTCTTAACATTTTTAACCAGTGTGGCAACGGTTGCCGGCTGGATGTTACATCCTGTACGACTCGGTACATTATACATAATGATCGGAGTCTCAGGAACTGCATTTGCGATTGCAGTATAGTGAGCGATAAGTCCCTTTTGTGTTGCTTTATTATAATAAGGAGTTACAACCAGTAATGCATCTGCTCCGTAGGATGCAGCTTCCTTTGACATCATGATTGCTGTCTCTGTACAGTTAGAACCTGTTCCTGCGATAACCGGTACACGTTTATTTACTTTATCAATTGCAAATTTAATTGTTTTAAGATGTTCTCCGTGTGTCATTGTAGAAGACTCACCGGTTGTTCCACAGATAATAATGGCATCTGTGCTGTTGGCGATCTGGAATTCCAGCAGTTCTTCCAGTTTATCGTAATTCACCTTTCCATCTTCATACATAGGGGTAACAATTGCGACGCCCGCACCTTTAAAAATTGCCATTTTAACTCCTCCTTTTATTCTTCTGTAATTTATATTATTCGTTGGCATCCAATGGATGAACTTCCTCGGTGTTCAGCGTTGTGATCACATCTACATACGGTCTTAATTCCTCCGGGAAATTCCATCCAGTCATGACAATATGCATAGATTCATCCTTGTGTTTCAGTATATCTGCGATTCCCTCAACTGTTATGATACCACAGTCAAGAAGTCCAAGAATCTCATCAAGAACCAAAAAATCGCATTCCTGAGTAACAACAACTTTACGGGCAAAATTCAGTCCGTTCAGAATGTTGGATTTCTCCTCTGCCTTTTCTTCTTCTGTCAGGTCTTCGTAGCAGCATTCTCTCTTTTCGAAGCGAAAGATCTTAAAATCCAGGTTGTCCACATCCTGCAGGAAATCCAGCGAACGCTGGTCTCTTCCTTTCAGAAACTGGATCACGATCACGCTTTTGCCCTGGGTAGCCACACGGAGACTCTGTCCGATAGCCAGTGCAGTCTTGCCTTTGCCGTTTCCGCAGTATACCTCTGTTAATTCTTTTTCCATAATACTTCCTCTTAATGTTATCTAAGACTCGCTTATCGCATTATTGGTCTTATCTTACCGCAGTTCCGCCAAAAAAGCAATACCGAACTACTTTGCCCCTTCTAATCTATATATTCCAGCTTACTTACAGACACCTCATATGCTGTTCTTCTCTCTGACTGATTCTCACCGATCCGCTTCATATATTCACGGCTCTGAATTCTTCCCCACAGAAGCACATGACCTCCAACAGTAAACGCTGATGCATATCTGGCATTTCTGCCCCAGCAGATACATGGTATGTAATCAGATTTACTGTAAGGACGGTTCACTGCCAGAAGCATATCTGCAATTTCTCTGCCAAGCGGCGTTTTTCGGTAGACCGGCGGCTTACAGATAAATCCATCCAGGAAGATCTGATTGACCGGAAGTGATTCGTCCTGCTCCTCAACAAAATTTACTTCCCTCGCAAAAACAGAAAGAACCAGACGGTTATGTTTCTCTTCATGCCTGTTATAAGACCGGAATTGTCCATGGATCTCAATATACTGCCCCGTATAATCCTGCGTTATATCTAGAAGCCTTTCTGAAACCATGACCGGAATCCTGTCCTCAGAATCACTCAGCCTGCGCACAAGAAGCTCCATGGTATAAAAGCCTTCACCAAATACCTGATGACTGAATGTGAAGCCTGTATCAATTTTCCCCATGATCGATACCTGATTGTTTTCAATGATTTTGTCTGCCATAATGTTGTTCTCCTTCCTCTTTGGGTATTTTGTCTATACTAAGCTATGAATATCCCTGAAGATTTAGAACCAAAAAATTAAAAAAATTTCTGTAACTCCTTGTAATCTGCGAAAAATGTGGTAAACTGGAATATCGTATCACGAAAAAAAGTTTTTACACATTTATATAGAAGAAAAAAGAAAGGATTTCGATTTTTATGAAGACAAAACGCGAAGACGTACGTAACGTTGCCATCATCGCCCATGTCGATCACGGCAAAACCACCCTGGTGGATCAGCTCCTTAAACAAAGCGGTGTATTCCGTGAAAACCAGGAAGTTCAGGAACGTGTCATGGACTCCAACGACATTGAACGTGAGCGTGGAATTACTATTTTATCCAAAAACACTGCTGTACATTACAAGGGAGTAAAGATCAATATCATTGATACCCCTGGCCATGCAGACTTCGGTGGTGAAGTAGAACGTGTTCTTAAGATGGTAGACGGCGTTATTCTTCTGGTAGATGCCTTTGAAGGTGCTATGCCACAGACTAAATTCGTTCTCCGTAAAGCTCTGGAGCTGGACCTTCATGTCATCGTCTGCATCAACAAGATCGACCGTCCGGAAGCCCGTCCGGAAGAAGTTATTGATGAAGTTCTGGAACTTCTCATGGACCTTGAAGCATCCGATGAGCAGCTTGACTGCCCGTTCCTGTATGCATCCGCAAAAGCAGGACATGCCGTTCTTGACCTGGCAGACACACCGGAAAACATGGCTCCGCTGTTTGAAACTATCCTGAAATATATCCCGGCACCGGAAGGTGATCCGGACGCAGACACACAGGTACTGATCAGTACCATCGATTACAACGAATATGTTGGACGTATCGGTGTCGGCAAAGTTGAAAATGGAAAAATTGCAGTAAACCAGGAGCTGACACTTCTGAACCACCACGACCTTGACAAACGTAAAAAAGTTAAGATCAGCAAGCTTTATGAATTTGATGGTCTGAACAAGGTCGAAGTAAAAGAAGCATCTATCGGATCTATCGTAGCGATCTCCGGTATCGAAGATATCCATATCGGTGATACCCTCTGCGGCGGTGACAACCCGGAAGCAATTCCTTTCCAGAAGATTTCCGAGCCAACTCTTTCCATGAACTTCATGGTAAATGACAGCCCGCTCGCCGGACAGGAAGGTAAATACATCACTTCCCGTCATCTTCGTGACCGTCTGTACCGTGAGCTGAACACCGATGTCAGCCTTCGTGTAGAAGATACTGACTCTACAGAGTGCTTCAAAGTTTCCGGACGTGGTGAACTTCATCTGTCCGTACTGATTGAGAACATGCGCCGTGAAGGTTATGAATTCGCAGTAAGTAAACCGGAAGTTCTGTATCACACGGACGAACGTGGTAAGAAACTTGAGCCAATGGAAATCGCTTATGTAGATGTTCCGGAAGAATTCTCCGGTACTGTTATCCAGAAACTGAGCGAGCGTAAAGGTGAACTTCAGGGAATGAGCACAGCAAGTGACGGATCTGTTCGTCTGGAATTCCACATTCCATCCCGTGGACTGATCGGATTCCGTGGTGAATTTCTGACTTCCACCAAGGGTACCGGTATCCTGAATACTACTTTCGACGGATATGCACCATATAAAGGAGATTTCCAGTATCGTAAACAGGGATCCCTGATTGCCTTTGAATCCGGTGAAGCAGTTGCATATGGTCTGTTCTCAGCGCAGGATCGTGGAACACTCTTCGTTGGTCCTGGCGAAAAAGTATACAGTGGTATGGTCATCGGACAGAATGGTAAAGCCGAAGACATCGAGCTGAATGTCTGCAAGACAAAACATCTGACCAATACACGTTCTTCTTCCGCGGATGAAGCTCTGAAACTGACACCGCCAAGAGTTCTCAGCCTTGAGCAGGCAATCGAATTCATCGATCAGGACGAACTTCTGGAAGTAACACCAGAAAGCCTTCGTATCCGTAAGAGAATTCTGGATCCTAGAGAAAGAAAACGTGCAGCATTTCGTAAGCAGTGATAAAAACATTAATATAAACACCTTAAGGTGTTTTACACAAAATAAGTCCCATGAGTCAAAACTCATGGGACTTATTTTTATACTCAATATGCTATTTGTTATTTACATTCTTATCAATGTACTCATTGATTTTTGCATTAATTTTTTTGCTGAACGTATCCTTTTGAGTTGTCTCTGTTTCTTCAGGCTCTTCATGAAATTTTTCATTATATTCCTGCATCATCTCTTCATGTCTGTTTCTCTTCAGTCCTCTTGCTGTCAGTTTACGGATAATATCATAGATAACCCCAAACAATGGTACTGCGATCACCATACCAACCAGTCCCCACAGACCTCCAAATAACAGAATGGAAAATAATACCCAGAAACTGGAAACTCCGGTTGTATTACCAAGGATCTTCGGTCCGATGATATTTCCGTCCACCTGCTGAAGTATCACGATAAAAATCAGGAAGTATAAAGCATCCCACGGATTACTTCCCAGAAGTAGTAATAATGCACATGGAATTGCTCCGATAAATGGTCCGAAAAACGGAATGATATTCGTCACACCAATCACAACACTGATAAATGCAGCGGATTCGAATCCCAATAAAGTGGTTCCCGCAAAGCAGATCAGACCGATAATTGCAGAATCGATGATCTTACCAACAAAGAAACCGTTAAACATTTTGTCTGTATAATGAACTTCTTCTTCAATGATCTTCGCCCATTTATTCGGAAAGATACCATACAGAAGAAGCTTTGCCTGTGCTCCAAACAGTTTACGGCTTGCAAGAAGATATACTGCGATCAAAAATCCAAGAAACATATTTTTGAATACGCTTAAAACCTCGATCAACTGTACTGTAATATTATTGACAATTCCCTGAATCGTTGTCATCATACTGGAATTTGCTTTCAGAACATCATTCAGACCATTCTCCACCTGTGATGAAAAATGATTAAAATATGTCTGTAATTCCGGCTGATCCTTGAGCAGCTGATCGATCATGCGGTTACAATAGGCAAGTCTGGCCGGAAGTATCTTAATGATCTTCACTGTGCTGTCCCATACCTGCGGAAGAATCAGCAGAATCAGCAGAACTACAATCGTGACTGCACAAATAACTGCAATTGCAATAGATAGAAATTTCAAACCTTTCTTCTGCTTTTCTGTTGCCTTGGGAAACCATTTCAGGAAACGCTCATCCATCCGGTTACAGATCGGTGCCAGCAGATAGGCAATCAACGCACCATACAGGAAAGGTTTCAGAATATTAAATACCAACTGAATACCTGCTGCAATATTCTTGCTCTGATTCAGAATATACATGATGGCAAATCCAAATGCCAGAACTGCCGCTCCTGTAATACCAAGTTTTACATATTTTGTGTTTTCATTTTGTTTCAATAATCATGCCCCCTGAAGCATCAGCTTCTTTTCCTTATATATCTCCTATATAAGCTCTCTGTTTATGTTAACATTGTCATTAGTGCTTATTGTAACATCCATATCCCCCGGCTTGCAATACACAGATTCTGAATTTTATCTAAATTTCTCTTACAATAGTATGACCAATAAAGCAATTGCCCCGGTATTACATTCCTGTAATTCCGGGGCAATCACTGCTTATAATATTTTTATGGAAGAAAACACACCAATCTAAAATTTATTATTTACCATAGTATGCTTTCAGGTAGATTTCTTTCAGTTCTGCAATAAGTGGATATCTCGGGTTTGCACCGGTACACTGGTCATTAAATGCCTGTTCACTCATCTCATCCAGAGTCTCAAGGAAGTATTTCTCATCTACACCATAATCTTTGATCGTAGGTTTGATCTCAATAATCTTCTTGAGTTCTTCCAGTTTATCCAGAAGTTTCTCAAATACTTCTTTGTCATCTTTTCCTGTCAGTCCTACAAAACGTCCGATCTCTGCATAACGTGCCAGTGTCTTTGGATACTGATACTGCGGGAAAGTACCCATCTTGGTCGGAACTTCATCAGCATTGTAACGCATAACATCTGTCAGAACCAGAGCATTTGCGATACCGTGCGGGATGTGATGGAAAGCACCCAGTTTGTGAGCCAGGGAGTGGTTTACTCCAAGGAATGCATTTGCAAATGCCATACCGGCCATGCAGGATGCATTTGCCATATGATCTCTTGCTTCTACATCATTTCCATCTCTGTATGCTCTTGGCAGATAATCAAATACAAGTTTGATCGCACGGAGAGCAAGTCCGTCTGTGTAGTCAGAAGCCATCATAGAAACATATGCTTCGATCGCATGTGTCATAACATCGATACCAGAAGCACTTGTCAGTCCTTTTGGTGCACTCATCATGTTGTCGGTATCCACGATTGCCATATCCGGCATCAGTTCATAGTCAGCCAGTGGCCATTTAATTCCTGTTTCTTTGTCTGTAATGATGGCAAACGGTGTTACCTCAGATCCTGTACCGGAAGATGTAGGTACAGCGATAAAGTAAGCTTTTTTACCCATTTTCGGGAATGTATAGATTCTCTTACGGATATCCATGAAATCCATTGCCATGTCATCGAAGTCTGCATCTGGATTTTCATAAAGAACCCACATGATCTTACCGGCATCCATTGCAGATCCGCCGCCCATTGCGATGATGCAGTCCGGTTCAAATGCGCGCATTGCTACTGCACCTGCTTTTGCAGAAGCCAGAGACGGATCAGGTTCTACATCAGAGAAGCATGTATGAACAATTCCCATCTCATCCAGTTTATCTTCAATTTTCTTTGTATATCCATTCTTGTACAGGAAGGAGTCTGTTACGATGAAGCAGCGTTTCTTGCCCATCACATTTTTCAGCTCATCCAGAGCAACCGGCAGGCAGCCTTTTTTGAAGTAAACTTTTTCCGGGGTTCTCATCCAGAGCATGTTCTCTCTCCTCTCAGCAACAGTCTTGATATTGATCAGATGTTTCACACCAACGTTTTCAGATACAGAGTTTCCACCCCAGGAACCACAGCCAAGTGTCAGAGACGGAGCAAGTTTGAAGTTGTAGAGGTCTCCAATACCACCCTGAGAAGATGGGGTATTGATAAGAATTCGGCAGGTCTTCATTGCTGCTGCATGTTTTGCCATTTTTTCTTTCTCATTCACATTGATATACAGAGAAGAAGTATGTCCATATCCACCGTCAGCTACAAGCTGTTCTGCTTTTGCGATCGCTTCGTCGAATGTTTTTGCCTTGTACATGGCAAGTACCGGAGAAAGTTTCTCGTGTGCAAACTCTTCACTGATATCTACAGATTCTACTTCACCGATCAGGATCTTGGTTTCTGCCGGAACAGTAACTCCTGCCATCTCAGCGATCGTAGCTGCTTTCTGTCCAACGATCTTGGCATTCAGTGCACCATTGATCAGGATTGTTTTTCTTACTTTTTCAATCTCATCTTTCTTCAGGAAGTAGCATCCTCTGTACTGAAATTCTTCTTTAACTGCTTTATATACACCTTCGAGAACTGTTACGGACTGTTCGGATGCACAGATCATACCATTATCAAATGTTTTGGAGTGAATGATAGAGTTTACTGCCAGCCGAACATCTGCAGTGTCATCAATGATAACCGGTGTGTTTCCGGCGCCAACTCCAAGTGCCGGTTTTCCGGAAGAATATGCCGCTTTAACCATTCCAGGACCACCTGTTGCAAGAATGATGTCAGCTTCTTTCATTACAAGATTTGTAAGTTCAAGGCTCGGTACATCGATCCATCCGATGATGCCTTCCGGAGCACCTGCTTTTACGGCAGCTTCCAGAACAACTCTTGCAGCTTCAATCGTACTTCCTTTTGCACGAGGATGTGGGCTGATGATGATCGCATTTCTGGTCTTTAACGCGATCAGCGTTTTAAAGATTGCTGTGGAAGTCGGGTTTGTAGTTGGAATAACTGCCGCGATCAGACCGATCGGCTCCGCAATCTTCTTGATTCCATAAACCGGATCTTCTTCAAGAACACCACAGGTTTTGGTGTTTTTATACGCATTGTAGATATATTCTGCTGCATAATGATTTTTGATGACCTTATCTTCAACGATACCCATTCCAGTTTCTTCAACAGCAGCTTTTGCAAGCGGGATACGTGCTTTATCAGCTGCAGTTGCAGCAGCTTTGAAGATTTTATCTACCTGCTCCTGTGTATAAGTGGCGAAAAGTTTCTGTGCTTCTTTCATCGCAGCGATCTTTGCTTCCAGTGCTTCCGGAGTATCAATGATTGCCGGGATGTGGGTTTCTTTCTTTGCCATTTGTGAATCCTCCTGTTTTTCTGTTATGATATGAGCCTTATTCTTTAGTCCGATAAACAATTCCGTCAATTTATTAACGTTAATTATTTATCAATGATTGATATGCGCTTATTATACGGATTCGTTAATCATTTGTCAATCTGTATTTTATTAAAATTTCAAACAAATTATTTCTTACATTTTCGCCATTAATCAGCATTTTATACAATCCGTATTTTCATCATTCCTCTTAATTCCCAGGCAAAAAATTTGATATACACCTGTTCTCAAAGTCTGTTTCCTCGATTTCATACTTATAAGATTGTGATTTTCATAACAAAATTTTCTATTTTTTCCTGTCATATTTCTCCACCCCTTTTCATAGATTAAATGATGGGAAACAGAAATCCAAATCAAGATTCCCGCACACGGGTTGCATTCCAGCTAACGCTGGCAACGCGACTGTTTAACTTTGATTTAACGCAAATCACGTACAGATTTATTACTGGAGGAGTATTCTAATGGGAACGGGAAATGCATTACGGGCAACAGAAACATTTACACTGATACAATTAGAGGAAGAAAGACAGAAATTGAAAAAGAAAGAACTTCTTAAGAGCATGCTGACCGACAGTGAATTTAGCATTAAAGGACAATGTGCCATCAATCTTATGATGACCAAACTCGACATCATCAACACATTTCTGCTGATGAAATATAAACGGAATTTTATTCAGATGAAAACCTGGAGACTCAAAAGCTATGACAGTGTCTGCAAAAAAATGCAGAAAAAAGGACTGGACCTGAATTTTGATCTGGCACTGGAAAAGATCAATGACCTGATCGGCGTTCGTGCTGTATGTGCTTATGTAGATGATATTTACAAAGTAGCTGACCTGATCGAAAAACAACAGGATATCCATATCCTGAAAATCAAAGATTATGTACAGCAGCCAAAGAAATCCGGCTATCAAAGCCTTCATCTGATTCTGGAAATTGCAATTCCATTCCAGAAAGAAAACCAGTGGATCAAACTGGAATTGCAGCTTCGAACTGCTGCCATGGATTACTGGGCCAACCTCGACCATCAATTGCGTTACAAACGCGGACAAAAGCAGGCAGCAGTGATCAATGAAGAATTACAGCAGTGTGCTTCTGTGATCACACAGCTCGATCAGAAAATGCTGGATATCCGTAAAAAAATTGACAAGATCTGACCAGCGCACCACCGGTGCTTCCTCGATATGCACTGCAAAAGACGCAGGGGCATGACCAAAAAAGTCAGCTCCTGCGTCTTTTTTATCTGTTTTTACTCTTATAAATTTCTATTATACATTTTACAAATTCGTGTACTGTACATTCCGGCTTCCTACAGCCCATACTCTGCTGCCAGCTTCTCAAATTCAGGCAGAGAATTCTGAATCGTCTCGTAAGATACACAATATGCCAGTCTTACATATCCAGGGCAGGCAAAGGAGCTTCCCGGAACCATCAGGATATTGTATTTCTTACCGGCCTCGCAGAACTGCTTCTCATCTGCAACCGGAGATTTCACAAACAGATAAAATGCGCCCTGTGGTTTGATACATTCAAATCCACATTCTTTAAGGCCATTGTAAAGTGCCAGACGGTTTCTGTCATAAGCAGCCACATCCACTTCTGCATCTACGCATTTCTGGATGACTTTCTGCATAAGGGATGGTGCATTAACACTTCCAAGTACACGGTTTGCAATTGCTGCTGCTGTGATGACTGTTGCGCTGTCTTCCAGTTCATCCGGGATGACCAGATATCCAATACGCTCTCCCGGCAAAGACAGAGATTTGCTGTAGGAATATCCTACAACCGTATTCTTATAATATTTCGTCAGATATGGAACTTCTACGCCATCATAAGCCAGTTCTCTGTACGGTTCATCCGAAATCAGATAGATCACAGAACCAAACTCCTGCTGTTTTTTCTCGAGGATCGCAGCAAGTTCTTTGATCGTCTCCTCAGAATAAACAACACCGGTCGGGTTATGTGGCGTATTTACGATCACTGCACGGGTATTGGCTGTAATCTTCTCTTCCAGTTCTTTCAGATTTGGCTGGAAAGTCTCTGTATTAGGAGAGATTTCCACAAGCTTACCGTCATAGTTACGTACATATGCACCGTATTCCAGAAAGTACGGTGCAAAAACGATCACTTCCTCGCCTGGATTCAGTATCGTCTTGAGGATGACATTCAGACCGCTGGCAGCACCAACTGTCATGATCAGATTATGTGCAGAAAAAGCTGTCCCGAAACGGCGGTTCAGAGACTGCGCGATCGTTTCTCTGACATCCTCAAAGCCTGCGTTGCTCATATATCCGTGGAGAACAGTCGGTTCTTCGTTGTTTACAAGATCTATGATTGCCTCGCGTACACAATCCGGTGCTGGAACACTTGGGTTACCAAGGCTGAAGTCATAGACTTTGTCTGCACCATACTTTGCCCGGAGACGATTTCCTTCTTCGAACATCATACGAATTGCTGAATTGTTCTGTACAAAAGGTTTCATTTTTTCTGCTATCATAATTTATGCCTCCTCTTATTTCTTACTTCTTGTTTTTCTTACTATGTCCGAATACGATCCATCCTACCAATATCAGCATTGCGATGCCCACGATCATCCATGGAATCAGATAAGTATTTCCTTTCGGCTGGAACATATCATAATAACCTTTCAGATAAATAATCGCTACAACGACCGGAATTACCCACAGCATGTAGTTTCTGATAAATGTCGGGAATTTCATTCCCTTTCCTGTATTGGCTTCCCTGATAAAGTTATCCCATCCCCATCCGTTCTTAGATGCACAGAAAATCACGAAGATTACTGAACCAAGCGGCAGGATATTATTGGAAATGATAAAGTCTTCCAGATCCATGATGTTTGTTCCCTCACCGAGGATCTGAATTCCGGACCATGGTCCGAAGCCAAGAATTGCCGGCATGGAAAGAATAATGAGCAGAACGATATTAAATAAAACTGCTTTATTACGTTTCCATCCCCACAGATCCATTGCGAAGGACAGAATGTTCTCAAATACTGCAATAACCGTAGACAGTGCCGCAAAGGACATAAACAGGAAAAACAGAGCTCCCCAGAGTCTGCCGCCTGCCATCTGGTTGAATACGTTTGGCAGAGTGATGAATACAAGTCCCGGTCCCGCACCAGGCTCTACGTTAAATGCAAAACATGCCGGAATGATGATAAGACCAGCCATCAGTGCTACAAATGTATCCAGGATCAGGATATTAATACTTTCTCCTGCAAGGGTACATTCCTTTCCCATATAGCTTCCGAAGATCTCCATCGCACCGATACCGATACTCAAAGTAAAGAATGCCTGTGACAGCGCACCAAAGATCACGTTTCCAAGACCTGCCGCACGGATATTGTCGAGGTTTGGTACAAGGTAAAATTTAACACCTTCCATCGCTCCGTCCAGCGTTACAGAATGAACAGCCAGCACCACAATCAGTGCCAAAAGGCAGATCATCATGACTTTTGTGATACGCTCGATTCCATTCTGAAGTCCCAGT
>OBLO01000803.1_pt1 | contig 29568 bp, 30 predicted proteins | sample 1519401 | NCBI WGS metagenome assembly OBLO01 (sample SAMEA2602897, study PRJEB22501) | metagenome | reverse complement strand
CGACAACTCTGATATCTTATCATGTTTGTCATTGTTTGTCAACAACTTTTTTCATCATCATGACCACCAACCATCACTCAGCTTCCTGCCAGTGCCTGTATCAGTGTCCTCGTCACGAGTCAGCTTAGATATAATATCACGCAGACAACCTAAAGTCAACAAAAACTTTACATTTTATTTGCAAAAATATAAGCACCACAAGATATTGTTCCCTGGGTGCTTACAAACCACAATTCAATCATAAAAACGAAAGCAGAATCGTCAGTATTAAATTATTTTCGTATAGCCATTGCAGAATTTCCGACTGATATACCGCATCAATCACAACACTCCCGGCTTCTGTCGCTGCCCCCATTGCTGCAAACGCAAATACCAGCCATACCAGCAACAGTCCTTTGATCAATCCGGCAATTCCCCCAAGCATATGATTTACTTCTCCTATTACGGGCAGTTTTGCCACCAGATCAATCGCAGTGGCAATCAGATGAAAGGCGATCACCGTAATCAGCATAACAATAACAAATGCAATCGCTTTCATGGCAAGGGATGATGCTTTTGACGCAATCGTATTATACAGTCCGCTTTGCTCCATCCAGCCATCCGCAAGTTTATGTGTGTCCCCTATCTGGTTCCATACGTTTGCCGGCAGTTTCATTCCCAGACCGCTGAGATCTTTCTGCTCCTGCGTGTTTTGTTCTTCTGTACTTTTTTCTTCCCCTGCCACGGCATTTTGCAATTTCTCTTTGCAATTCTTTTCAATTCTGGTATCCAGGCCTGTGTGTTCTGTCATCCAGTCTGCAACATACGGCGTTGCAAACGTAACAAAAACCAGAATCAGTATCCAGGCAGCCATTGAATAAACCACACGCAGGAAACCACGGAAGAATCCCCAGACAATATTTCCGGCAACAAGTAATACAACCAGTATCAATAACCAGTTCATTGTAATCGTACCTCTTCTATTTCTCCGTTTAATACCAATGTATAATTCTGACCATCCGATCCCGACAATACGTTATAAAGCTGCCGGTCAAACGTATAACGGAATTTACGGATGCTGTGTATGGTAAACAATTCACAGTTATAATCATCCCGGACACATATTTCATTATTATCGAGGAGCTCGATTCTGTTGTATGCGATCTCTGTATCATTCTCCATGACCGTTTTACCATTCATGTCATAGACTTTTATGTGCCAGCTGTTTTCTTTTTTGGTATCGCTGTATGAAACACCGACATATTTATTATTATAGAAGACACTCTGTATCTCCCGTTTAAACTTTATCTGTTTTTTCGGCGCAGGTTTTTGTGCTCCGTCAAACCAGATCAGTCCGGCATCGCTGATCGCGAGAAGTTTTCCGGATTCGGTATAAACCAGTTCCGATATCATCGTATTTTTGTAACTGTACGTTCCCACATTGTTGTCGATTTCATTCTGCCCAACCGAACCAAAGTTATAGAAAGTAACCGTGGAACAGGTTTTGCCCTTTGTCACGTCGAGCATATCTACTGCCAGTTTCTGCGCATCCGGAGCCAGCGCAATATCTACAGGAAAACTTCCTTTTTCCTGATAAAATTCACCGCTGGCAAGTTCCTGTCCCTTTTTGTCATAAAGCCGTACATACGAGACATCATCCTCCTTCATCAACACAGCCACCGTTCCCTGACGGGCAACACATACACGTTCAATCGGTGTTGCCGTTTCGATTTTCTTTACCAGTCCGCGTTCCGACATGATATAAATAAATGTCCCTCCACGATCATAAACTGCAAGATACTGTTCACACACGGAAAGTTCCGGCGTAGTCATTTCATAAGACTGGTTCCAGATCAGCCGGTCATCTGTATCGTGACACACGATTCCGTCATTATCATATTCCAGTATTTTTCCCTGGAACATCTTATATCCCGTTGCCGCACTGTCCTTTCTCTCCGCCGATGCCTGCACCTCAAATCCTGAATATGTGCGAAGTGCAGACCAAAGTTCTACAAAAATCACTGCTGCTACAACAGTAACGATCACAAGTGCCGTTCTGCGGGCTATTTTATGCCTGTGTCTCCTGATCTTTTCTTCCAGTTCCTCCAGGTCTTCCTGACTTGTCTCTACGGTTTTAAATTCCGTTTTTTCAGCCACCGATTTTTCTCCTTTTCGCTTACGTTTCTATCATTATAGCATTGCAGTCCCCGTTACGGAAGTAATAATTTCTGCCCAACCCTGATATCATCCGAATCTTCCAGATCATTCGCCTTTTCAAGCTCTTTTAATTTTTTCATTGATCCGTATGCCTGTTTACAGATTCCGCTCAACGTATCCCCCTGTTGTACCACATAATAATTTTGTGTATTTTCTACCGCCACAGGTTTTTCTTTCTCCTCGGCCGGCTGTGTGGAAGGAGCCGCTTCCTCTGCCTTTTTCACCGCTCCCGCCGGAACCTCTTCAATCGGTATCAGCTGCATGGGTTCACTGATGGTTTCCGTACTCTTTGCGCTCTCCGTCTGTTCTTCCACTATATTTTTTTCAGTTCCCACCAGGACTTCTGCCGGTTGTGACACATCGCGGATTTTTTCCCCTATCGTCTCCACGGTCTGCTCCAGACCCGGAATATGAATTCGTTGCTGCCAGATTCCGACCCCGGCCAGAACTAAAAGCAACGCGATTGCGGCAGCCATCGCATATGACGTTGGTTTGCGTTCGCTCTTTGAACTGCTGCATTCTTCTTTTTCGTTCTCTTTTTTGCTCTCCGTCAGAATCTCCGGAAGCATCTGCCGGGTTCCACGTCTCGGCAGTTCAATCGTCACATCCGGGATCCGTATCTCATGCAGTTCCCTTGCATAATAGATATAAAACCCGTTTTTCGGTTGCAGCCGGTTGCCTTTATGCAGATAAAAGTATTCTTCCCCCTCCATACTGTCCATAAGGAAAAGAACCTGATGTGCACCTCCGAACTGTTCTCTGTGGATAGCTTCCAGTTCTGCTGTCAGGCGTGGTGGATATCCTTTACAATCCAATGCCCATCCGACAATAATGGAATTCTCATAAGATCTCTTAATCTCACGGAATACATCCGACCACGCATGCGTTCCCCATCTCGGCAGATTCTGTGAAAATTCCATATCCCTTACCGGAATGGCAGCCTCTACAAAGGTCATATATACACCCTGCTCGCACTCTGTATGCCCCATAAAGATAAACACTCTCCGCTCCTCATAAGTTTCTTCATGCACCCTGGCATACGCCGCATTTTCTATGTAAATCCGATCCCCCTCTGCCGGTGTTCCGATCTGTCTGATATTTTTCAGGTCACGTCCCGGTCCTTCTGCAATATCTATCATATCCTGCCTCCTTATCCGTTTTTCCAGAATATAGTATCACCACCATCCGGTAGAATTTTGGAAAAACCTGACAGGCATGAAAAAAATCGTACGACACTACCAGACATATTTCCAGACTTCAGGCAAAAAAAGACTGCCATATCCTTCGATACGACAGCCTCCTTTGTACTTGCTGTATTATTTTGCAAAAGCTTTTACTTTTTTGTAAATTCCTTCTGCGTCCAGTTCATATTTATGAATCAGCTCAACCGCCGGTCCGGATTCTCCAAACCGGTCATTCACGCCGATACGCATCATCTTTGTCGGTGCCTTTTCACACAATACTTCCGCTACCGCGCTTCCAAGTCCACCGATTACGGAATGTTCCTCAACGGTTACGACTTTCTTCGTCTTTGTTGCAGATGCAACAACCAGTTCCTCGTCAATCGGCTTGATGGTATGGATATTGATTACTTCTGCAGAAATTCCATCTTTCTCCAGCATCTTTGCAGCTTCTAAGGACTCTGACACTTCCAGTCCTGTCGCAAAAATGGTTACATCCGTACCTTCTTTTAATACGATTCCTTTTCCGATCTCAAACTTGTAATCCGGTCTGTCATTGATCACCGGCACTGCCAGACGTCCAAACCGAAGATACACCGGTCCCACATGATCATATGCTGCATGTACTGCTGCGCGTGCTTCCACATCATCCGACGGGTTGATCACTACCATACCAGGAATCTCACGCATCAGAGCCAGATCCTCCAGACACTGATGGGTAGCTCCGTCTTCTCCGACCGAAATTCCTGCATGGGTAGCTCCGATCTTTACATTCAGATGTGGATAGCCAATGGAGTTGCGAACCTGCTCGTAGTTACGTCCGGCTGCAAACATTGCAAAAGAACTGATAAACGGAACTTTCCCACAGGTAGATAATCCTGCAGCAATACCTGTCATGTTGCACTCTGCGATACCGCAGTCCCAATGACGCTCCGGAAATTCTTTCTGGAAAATACAGGTTTTGGTAGCACCTGCCAGATCTGCGTCGAGCACGATGAGATTCTCATGCTCTTTTCCAAGTTCTACCAATGCGTTTCCATAGCTGTCTCTGGTTGCAATTTTCTTTACTTCTGACATAATGCTTCACCTGCTTTCTCAAGATCTTTCATAGCGATTTCGTACTGCTCGTCATTCGGAGCTTTTCCATGCCATCCGGCTTCATTCTCCATAAAGGAAACTCCCTTTCCTTTGATGGTCTTTGCAATAATGGCAGTCGGCTGACCCTTGGTCTTCTTCGCTTCCTCAAATGCTGCACGGATCTGGTCGAAATCATTTCCGTCAATCACGATCGTGTGGAAATTAAATGCCTCAAACTTCTTATCAATCGGATACGGAGAACATACTTTGTCAATCTCCCCATCAATCTGCAGATTATTATTGTCTACAATCACTACCAGATTGTCCAGCTTCCTGTGTCCTGCCCACATAGCAGCCTCCCAGATCTGTCCCTCCTGAATCTCACCGTCTCCGGTTAATGTGTATACACGGTAATCCTTGTTATCAAATTTTCCGGCTGCAGCCATACCAACCGCTGCGGAAACCCCCTGTCCCAAAGATCCACTGGACATATCAACCCCCGGAATATGCTTCATATCCGGATGTCCCTGCAGATAGGAACCTGTGTGACGCAGAGTTACCAGATCTTCTTTTGGGAAAAATCCACGCTCCGCAAGTGTGGAATAATAAGCCGGTGCCACATGTCCTTTGGATAATACAAACCGATCCCTTCCCTCCATCTTCGGATTCTTTGGATCAATGTTCATTTCTTCGAAATACAGATATGTAAAAATATCTGCAGAAGACAAAGATCCACCCGGATGACCGGATTTTGCGCTATGCACTGCAGTTACAATGCTCTTGCGGATTTCATTCGCAAGTTTTTCCAATTCTAAATTATTCATTATTTATTCTTTCCTCCTCTTAAAATGGTGGTGTATTATAATTCCGTTCTTCCCTGCAATGCCCGCAGGAGAGTCACTTCGTCAATATATTCCAGATCTCCGCCAACCGGTACTCCACTGGCAATCCGTGTCACTTTAATCCCGGTCGGCTTGATCAGTTTACTGATATACATGGCTGTCGTCTCGCCTTCTAAGCTGGAATTTGTAGCAATAATCACTTCATCCACATCCTGCTCCAGACGAACCATGAGTTCTTTTAAGCGGATATCGTTCGGTCCGATTCCAAGCATCGGGGAAATAGCACCGTGCAGCACATGATAGACTCCATTGTATTTTCCGGTCTTTTCATATGCAACCAGATCACGGGTATTCTCCACTACCATGATCGTCTTGTGATCTCTGGAAGTATCACTGCAGATCGGACAGATTTCCTGATCTGTCAGGTTAAAACAGCACTTACAGTATTTGACGTTTTTCTTTGCCGAAACAATCGCCGAGGCCAGTGCATCCACGTGGTCCTGCGGCATATTTAAAATATGAAATGCCAGCCGCTGCGCAGATTTGGCTCCGATTCCGGGAAGTGCAGACAATTCCTCAATCAATTTCGCAATCTCATGACTGTAATAATCCATATTTAGAACGGAAGTCCTCCGCCCAATGCACCGGTAATCTGTGACATGGACTGCTGGGAAGCTTCATCGATTTTACGCATTGCCTCGTTGGTTGCTGCCATGATGAGATCCTCAAGCATCTCAATATCATCCGGATCTACGACTTCCTCTGCAAGTTTTACCTTTGTCACCTCATGCTTGCCGGAAACGGTCACTTCTACCGCTCCACCGCCTGCTGTGGCTGTCACTTCCTGCTCCTCTAAGTTCTTCTGCGCTTCTTCCATCTGCTTTTGCATCTTCTGCGCCTGCTTCATAATATTTGCCATATTTCCCGGCATACCGCCAGGGAATCCACCTCTTTTTGCCATGTGGGGTCCTCCTGCTTTCTAATTTCAGTTATTTACGAATCTTGTATTATCATACCATTAGAAGTTCTCTTCCTCAATATCAAAATTGATTAATTGCCGCAAATCCGGTACCGTATTGGCTGCGCTGCGTCCTCCTTCATTTAAGCGGAGCTGCACTTCTACCTGCTTTGCACACCGCTGCGCAATCATTTCTTTCAAATGATCAATACACCCTGCCTTATTGTCGCTTAGATAGGCAAAAGCGTTGGCATCGTCAAACACCAGGAGCAGTTCTCCCGCCGGTCCAAGCGTCGGCACCGCCTGGTTTAAATACTGTCTGGTGATGCCTCCCATCTCCGAAATGACCGACCGCCAGTTGTTCATCACCTGTTTAATGTCCTCCGGAATGGCTTTGGGAAGCTGTGTTTTCTCCGGTGCCTGTGCCGCCGGAGCCTGCGTGCCACCTGCTACCGGAACTGCTGCACTCTGTGGTGCTGCCGAAACAAATGCCCCGCTTTCTAATTTCTGCTCCATATCATCCATACGCTCATTGAGTGCCGACAGATCTTTTTCCATCTGCGGACGGCAAAGCTTGATAATTGCAATCTCCAGCAGGATGCGCTTCTGTGCCGCATACCGGATCTGGCTGGACAGCTCTGAGAAAATCCGGATATACCGGATCAGTGTTTCCGGCTCCACCATCTGTGCCTCTTCTTTCAGGGCTGCCAGATGATCTGCCGACATATCCAGCACTTCCTCCATGTCATCCGCACTCTGGATGAGCAAAAGATTTCTCATGTACCAGGTAAAATCGTTCACCATCTGTCCCAGTTCCCGTCCCTGATCCACCAAATGATCCACCGTCCGGATGGCACCGGTCACATCTTTTGCCAGCACCTGGCGCAACAGTGCGGAAAACACTTCCGTATCCACTGCACCGAGCACTTCCAGCACATTTTCATAGGTGAGTTTTTCCCCCAGATGAAAAGCAATACATTGGTCGAGCAGACTCAGCGCATCACGCATCGAACCGTCCCCGGCTTTTGCCACATAACGCAGTGCGCGCTCCTCGACATCCACCTGTTCGGTACGCATCAGTTCCGCCAGACGATCGGTAATGGTATCAATGGAAATCCGGTGAAAATCATATCTCTGGCAGCGGGACAGAATCGTAATCGGGATCTTGTGTGCTTCCGTTGTCGCAAGAATAAAAATCACATATGCCGGCGGTTCCTCCAGCGTCTTGAGCAGCGCGTTGAATGCGCCTGCCGACAGCATATGCACCTCATCAATAATGTAAACCTTGTATTTTCCCTCTGTCGGGCGGTAAGATACTTCTTCCCGGATCTGCCGGATATTATCCACGCCGTTGTTCGATGCCGCATCAATCTCTATGACATTCATAGAAGTCCCGGCGGCAATGCCCTGACATGCAGGGCATTGTCCACAGGGACTTCCGTCTACCGGGTGTTCACAATTTACTGCTTTTGCAAAAATCTTTGCAACTGTCGTCTTTCCGGTACCCCGGGTACCGCAAAACAAATAAGCATGTCCTATGCGATCGGCTTTGATCTGGTTCTTTAATGTTGTAACAATGTGTTCCTGTCCTTTGACATCTTCGAATTCCTGCGGACGGAACTTACGGTATAAAGCCGTGTAAGACATTTTTCTTCTCCTTTTTGCCGGATATCAGGAAATTTAATCTCCAAAACTGATACCGATCCGTTTTGCCTCCTGAATCATCTGACTGTCCGGATCAACCGTCTTTAACTTGCCTGCCACCTCTCCAAGCGGCACACATTTGGTCTTGTTGTTGATCATGGCGATCATGCAGCCAAATTTTCCATCCATAATTGCTTGGGCAGCGGCAGATCCAAGACGGGTACATAATACTCTGTCGTATGGACACGGACTGCCGCCACGCTGTGTGTGGCCCGGAACCGCAACGCGGACTTCCACACCGCATTTCTCCTGAATCTGATCTGCAATCTCATAAGAAACCGATGGGTACCTGCGGGATGCAACTTTTGCCTTGTACTGCTTCTTGGTAAGCTGTGCATCGTCTTTGGAGATTGCACCTTCTGCAACTGCAAGAATCGTAAATCCTTTTCCGTCTTTTGTACGCTTATGAATCGCATCCACGACCTTATCAATATCATACGGAATCTCCGGGAGCAGAATAATGTCGGCACCGCCTGCCACTCCTGCATACAGGGTAAGCCATCCTACTTTGTGTCCCATTACCTCTACAATAAATACACGGTTGTGGGAAGCAGCCGTTGTATGGATGCAATCGATAGTCTCTGTCGCTATATTAATTGCACTCTGAAAACCGAATGTCACATCTGTTCCGTAAATATCATTGTCAATGGTCTTTGGAAGATGAATAATATTGAGTCCTTCCTCGCGAAGCAGATTGGCTGTCTTCTGTGTACCGTTACCACCTAAGATAACCAGACAGTCGAGTCCGAGCTTACGGTATGTGGACTTCATGGCCTCTACCTTGTCCAGACCGTTTTCATCCGGCACACGCATCTGTTTGAATGGCTGGCGGGAAGATCCGAGAATCGTTCCACCTCTGGTAAGGATTCCGGAAAAATCCGAGGCTGTAAGAATTCTGTACTGTTCATAGATCAGCCCTTTGTACCCATTTTCAAATCCATAAATCTCCAGTTCGTCTACATTCGTAGTAAGTCCTTTTACAACACCACGCATGGCTGCATTTAAAGCCTGGCAGTCTCCGCCGCTGGTAAGCATTCCGATCTTCATCATGCACGTTTCCTCCTGCATATTCTCTTATTGTGTACCAAATGTTTTCACATACACATTTGTATTATAGTATAATTTTTGTCCGTTCACAAGATAAGCGACTTGAAAAATGTATGTAAATTCTGTATACTATTAAGGAGCACATCGCATGAGAGTTCCGCTCCGCGGAAGCGATGTACGTAGGAGATATAGCTTACGCTATACCTCAAGGAGCACATCGCATGAAAGTTCCGCTCCGCGGAAGCGATGTACGTAGGAAATTCATCGGAGATGAATTTCAAGGGAGAGTTGTCCGAGAGGTCGAAGGTGCCGCACTCGAAATGCGGTTTGCGTCGAATAGACGCAACGTGGGTTCGAATCCCATGCTCTCCGCTCACTTTTTAAACAAAAACAGCACCGCGGTCTTCACCTACCCGGTGCTGTTTTTATATGTCAATGACGTCCCCGGTTATTTCCACGCCGATCCGTCATGTCACGCTTTTCGCGGAAATCACGGCTCCGATGCTCACGGGAATCGTTTGCTCTGTTTCCATCCGCACGGCTTCCATGATCCGCATCGCTGTTTTTTCCGGATAACGGTCTCTCTTTTTTGCGGCCGATATATACGTTCCATTTCATATAGGCTTCCTGCGCATTGCGGGATTTGTAGATTACGTTGCGTTCCTCCCCTACAATATCCGTAATGCTGTACCAGCCTTTGTCATACTGGAATTCCGCTGTCTTTCCTTCAAGTTCTTTATTTCCAAGTACAAATTTATGTATTGCCTGCTGTGGCTGCTGCTGTGCCATCCTATCCCTCCTTTTTTCCTAATACATACTCCACGGCCTGTCTCAGTTTTTCGTCTTTTTTCATTTCTTCCGTTCCCTGAAGTGCCTCTGCCTCTTCCCTGGTAAACAACTCCCGCAGTTTTACCTGATGGTTTTCTACCGGAATATAAGATACTCTGGATTTGTCGAATACCGGGCGCAGCACATAGTACAGAATTTTGCGCTCCCTGCGTGATGCGGAGAGCGAAACAATATTTTCTACCTGACAGACTCCCTGTGTTTCACTGTATATGATCTGTTTTTTTTCAAACATTCTGTCACCTCTGAAAAAGATAAAATTATCATATCACAAGAAAAAAGTTTTGACAAATGCCCCAAAACATTTTACGCTTGTCCCATGGAGGAAATTGTATATGTGGATTCTATTTGCATTTGGGTCAGCTCTGTTCGCCGGACTGACTTCCATACTGGCGAAATGCGGTATCAAAAATACCGATTCCAATGCAGCTACGGCGATCCGTACCATTATTGTACTTATTTTTTCATGGATCATGGTATTTCTGGTCGGGGCACAACACGGCATCGGAAGTGTTTCTGCCAAAACCTGGACATTTCTGATCCTATCCGGACTTGCCACCGGTGCTTCCTGGCTGTGCTACTTCCGTGCACTGCAGATCGGAGATGTGGATAAGGTGGTACCGGTCGATAAATCGAGTGCCATCCTCTCCATTCTTCTCGCTTTTCTCTTCCTGCATGAGAGCATCAGCCCACTGAAACTTCTGTGCGTGGTGCTGATCGGCGCGGGAACCTACCTGATGATCACGAAAAAGGAAACCTCTTCTGAGAATTCCAGGAAAAAAGGCTGGAGCTGGTTCTTCTACGCGCTTGGCTCTGCCGTCTTTGCCAGCCTGACTTCTATTCTGGGAAAAGTCGGCATTGAAAACATTGATTCCAATCTGGGAACAGCCATCCGTACCATCGTTGTGCTGATCATGGCATGGATTGTCGTGTTTGTCACGAAAAAGCAGGACAGCGTGCGCACAATCGATCACAGGGAACTTGGCTTTATCTGCCTGTCCGGACTTGCCACCGGTGCTTCCTGGCTGTGCTATTACCGTGCGCTGCAGGATGGTCTGGCAAGTGTCGTTGTGCCGATCGATAAGCTGAGTATTCTGGTTACCATTCTGTTTTCTTATCTTGTTTTTCATGAGAAACTGGGGAAAAAAGAAGCCGGAGGGCTGGTGTTGATTGTGGTGGGAACGCTTGGGATGCTGGTGTAGTATCCCTTGCTATGCCCTTCAGGCGCACCAACCAGACAATATTTACCAGATCAATCCACAATCAACACGGTCTTACCTTCAAACGCAACTCCATATTCTTTGATCTGACTATCTGTAATCCCTTTCATTTTTAGTTCTTCACTGTATTTTCGTTCCCTGATCTGTGCAATTGCAGACTGCGCGGTCTCTTCGAGACTTTTTCCCTTTCTTGCGCTTCGTACTTTAAATTCCAGAATCACAGCATTATCCTTTCCCGGATGTTTTGGCTCCAACATAATATCATATCTGCCAAAGCCGCTTTCCCGATTCGACCTCAGATAATACCTGTCCCGCAAATCAACCAGCAGACCTAAAACAAACCCGTGATAAAAACGTTCCGGTTCAGCCCCGGAAGCCCGGTCTCCGGTATCAAAATAGCTGAATGTCTGTAATGCTATACGGTTCATATATTCATTCATCGCATCCACATCCCCAGCAACCATTGCCTTAACAAAATCGTTGTAATCCGGCTGTACCGGGGCAAACCAATCGTGAATCATTCTCTGAAACATAAGCTTTACTTCAAGATTGGTAAGTGCAAGCTGATATTTCGGTTCCGTTCCTTCCGGAATATCCTGATATTTTTCATAAGACAAAACCTTTAAATATCCGCCTGCGAGTAAAAGGCTCCATACCGCCTTTTCATTGCCATCCAGTTGATTGTATACAATCTGTTCATCTATTTCCGACCAGATACATTCCCCACATAATAGTTTTTCAAATTTTTCTTTGATCAGGCGGTTTCCTTCACGAACCAATTTTCCGACAAGACTATTTGCGCTTGTGTTTGCCCAATAGGTTGTATACTGCTTTGCATCCAGATAATTTAAAATCGACCACGGATTATAGATATCTTTGTGGGTTCCAAAAATAAATCCGTCATACCATCTTTTTACCTCATTTTTTTCGTTTTCCAGTCCGAAACTTTCTAGCGCAGAAAACACTTCCTGCTCCGTAAAACCAAAGGATGCAGCATATTCATTGGATGTTGTAGTAACCACTTTTAAATTATTCAGGTCTGAAAAAATGGATTCCTTACTGACCCTCGTAATTCCTGTCATAATTCCACGCTCTAATGCCGGATTGGTCTTAAATGTCGCGTTAAACAGACTTCTTGTGAATGTCACAAGCTGCTCCCAGTATCCATCTACAAAAGCTTCCTGCATTGGCGTGTCATATTCATCTAACAGAATAATTACTTTTTTACCGTAATATTTATACAAAAATCCTGACAGATAATATAAAGAAAGTGTTGCATCTACATACTCCATATCAGTCATGATTTTTTTATACAACTTTACTTCCGTATCCCGTAGCTTTCCACTTTCCGTTATAAAATCGTATTTGACATAAAGCTGCGCAATTAATTCACAGATCTTTTTTTCTGCCAGCTGATACGTGGGTTCCTTCACATTTGCAAAAGACAGGCTAATGACCGGATACGTTCCCTGTATATTACGGTACTTCTTATCCTCCCAGATTTTTAAATTCTCAAACAGATCCGAACGCCCGGAATATTCCACGGAAAAGAACTGTTCTACCATACTCATGGTCAAAGTTTTACCAAAACGTCTTGGTCTTGTGATCAGAGTAACACTGTCCCCACAATCCCACCATTCCTTTATAAAATCCGTTTTATCAACATAAAAATAATGATTTTCAATTAATGTGGAGAAGTCCTGTATTCCGATTGCTATATTTGCAGACATTTGCAGTCACCCCCTGTCTTTGCTTTTTTTCTAGTATACCCTATCCTTAAATGATTGAAAAGCAGGCTTTTCAATCATTTACCTCCATCAGCTCCTGAGGCTTGCAACACAACACCTGCAAAAGTTTAATAACATACTCCGCCTGCGCTTTATTAATGTCTTTTCTCCGTTGTTCATACTGCTGAAAGATGTACCGTCTGGCTTCTTTCTCCAACGGTGTTGTCAATACAAATGCACGGTTATCCAGCAAAAGTCCCAGCCAATGCAACAAGGGTTACTCCATACCTTTTTCATTCATTAATAGTAGTAGTATAACCCATCTTATTCGCAAATGAAATAGTTTCCACAAACTTTTAAAAAGCCTTTAGACTTATTATCATCTAAAGGCTTTCGCTGGTACTCCGGCTGCCTTACAATGATCTTCCACATCTCTCACGACTACCGAACCTGCACCAATCACCGTATTCGTTCCAATCGTAATACCCTGTATCACATTTGCACCCATACCAATTTCTGTATTGTCGCCGACTATCACATTTCCTGCTAATGTGACATCCGGACTTAATGTTACATAATTGCCTAACTTTCCGTCATGGCATACTTTGCTTCCGGTATTCATAAAAATAAAACTCCCAAGCGTTACATTGGTTGATATTCTTGCATCCATACTGATAATGCAGCCTTTCCCCATCTGCACATCCTCACAAATTCTTGTATCACCAAGTATTATGTTCGGGAAAATAATATTTTTATTATTTTTCAATTTCTCTACAATTTTTTTTCGAAGCTTTGGCTCTCCCACACAAACTGCCACGTTTGTCAATTCTGTTCTTGCCAGCAAATAATCATCATTCCCAATATATTTTATGGCTTCATTCCCAACTATAACGCTGCTGTGTTCTTCCGGTGGCATTTTATCAACATATCCTAATATATTCCAATTTTCTGTTGATTTATTCTGTTCCTGCATCTGCCACACAATTTCCCTCATACAGCCACCGGAGCCAACTAAAATAATATCCTGCATTTTACCATCCCTTATGACATTAGTACATCCTTGATCTGTTCCACAACATAAACAATATCATCTTCTGTGATCTGTGTGCTGCTCGGGAAATTCAAGATGCATTTACTATAATAAGGTGCTTTCTCCATCTCATATGTTATCGCATTCTGATACGGCAGCTGTTCATGGATCAATCCCCAGATTGCCCTTGTCTGTACACCTCTTTCCTGCAGCTTTGTGATGATATCCCTTAAAGAACCATTCACTCTTTCCATTGGAATCTCAAGCGAATAAAACCACTGATTTGAGTATGTTCCTTCTCGAAAGCCAAGTAATTTTCCGAGTTCAAATCCATCGAGTAGTTTTTGATACAGCTCATAATTACTGTGTTTTCTCTTTATAAACTCAGGCAATTCTTCCATCTGCGCCACACCAAGTGCTGCCTGTAAATTTGTCATGCGATAATTATATCCGACTTCATTATGAATATAATAATGTGGATCATCCTTTGCCTGTGTGGAAATATACTGCATATGTGCAACCGTTTTTGCATCTTTTGCTGTAACTGCACCACCACCGCCGGTTGTAATGATCTTATTCCCATTAAATGAGTATGCTCCAAAATCTCCAATCGTTCCCGCATACTTTCCGGCAAAACGTCCCTTTGTGTAATGGGAACCCAGCGCTTCTGTAGCATCTTCAATTACCTTTAAATGATACTCTTCCGCTATATCCATAATGCTTTCCATATCTGCCAGATTTCCAAACACATGCACTACAATAACCGCTTTTATTTTCTTGCCAGAAGCCGTGTGAATTAATTGTTTTTGTTCTACATGGCACTCTTTTTCACAAAACTTCCGAAGCTTGACCGGATCCATGCATAAGCTGTCATCACAATCCATAAATACAGGCTCTGCAAATTGATAATGTACCGGATTCACTGCTGCAATAAAAGTCAATGTCGGCACGATCACCATATCTCCCGGCTGTACATTACATTCCAACAACGACAAATGTAATGCAGATGTGCCACTCTGGCAGGCAGCCACTTTCTCTACATGAAGAAATCCTGCCATCTGTTCTTCTAATTTTGTAATATAGGCTCCGCCTGTAGATACCCAGCCCTGATCTATTGCATCATCTACGTATTTTCTCTCATTTCCCTCAAAATTCGGAATTGACAATGGGATAAATCGACTCACTTTCTTCTTCCTTCTTTCCTTTGTTAAAACAATAACTCTGTCAATCTTGCACACAGATTCCGTTTACATCATCTTTGCTTCTACACATTATAAATATCTGTCTTATATGCAGCCATATTCTGTCTGATCCATGCGATCGTCTCTGCAATCCCCTGTTCAAAGGTGTATTGCTGCTTCCAGTCTGTCAGTTCTTTTATCTTTGCATTCGCTCCAAGCAGACGATTTACTTCACTCTTTTCTGGACGTAGCCGCTGCTCATCACATACAATTTTTGCATCCGGGTTAATCTGTGCAATAATTTCTTTCGCCAGATCTCCAATGGAAATCTCACGCTGTGTCGCTATATTAATCTCCTGTCCGATGGTCTTATCCGACTCTGCGATTGCTATAAATCCTGCTGCTGTATCTTTCACATAATTAAAATCTCTCGTTGGTGTCAAAGAACCAAGTTTGATCTCTTCTTTCCCCGCCAAAAGCTGAGTAATAATTGTTGGAATTACAGCTCTAGCCGATTGTCTTGGTCCAAACGTATTAAACGGCCGGACAATTGCAACCGGAAGATTAAAGCTGCGGTAAAAGCTCTCTGCCAGACGATCTGCCCCAATTTTTGTTGCAGAATACGGTGACTGCCCCTGGAACGGATGCTTCTCATCAATCGGAACATACTGTGCGGTTCCGTATACTTCCGATGTAGATGTCACCATAATCTTCTCTGTTCCCAAATCCCTTGCCGCCTGCAAGACATTCAACGTACCCTTAATATTGGTATCAACATAGGAATCCGGTGAGTGATAACTAAATGGAATTGCAATCAATGCTGCCAGATGAAAAACCTGATCGACACCTTTCATTGCCTCTCTCACTCCATTCGGATCTCTGACATCTCCACTAAACACCTCGATCTGATTTAATTTTTCCTTTGGTAATGTATCTAACCATCCCCATGTATTAAAAGAATTATAATAGGTAAAGGCTTTTACATCATATCCTTTTTCTAATAAGCTTTCTGTCAGATGGCTTCCAATAAATCCATCTGCTCCTGTTACAAGTACTTTCTTCATTCTATATTCCTCGTTCTTTCGTCTAATTACTTATAATACTATTATCAATTTCAATTTATTAGGTAAACCCATTATTTCTTGTAATTTACTCTGCCTACTCTGACTTCAAATCCAATTTTTTCTCCATACGGTGCATCTCTTCAAACTCACCCATATCCAGAAATGAATCCTCACTAATCGGATACATGCCGACCTTGCGGTTTTCTTTCAGTAATTTATCCGTAAGATCTGTCATATGATAAAATGTGTCCTCCGGAATTTCTTTTTTCAATTCCGGATTCAATATGTACATACCCGTATTGACAAAATATGATAATTTGGGTTTTTCCTCCATGGACTGCACTGCACCATTCTCGCTCGAATGGATAACACCATAGGGTACTACAATATTCTTTAGTGCAGAAACGATTGTCAGTTCATTGCCGCTTTCCCTGTGATACCGGTAGACATCTTCGTAATCTGCGTGGATCAGTATATCACAATTCGTCACGATAAAAGGCTGTTCAAAATCCTCCTCTATCAGCCGCAGGCTTCCTGCTGTTCCTAATGGCTGATTTTCTTCTACATACTGTATTTCATAATCTTTTGCCGTATCAGTGAAATATGATTTGATCATATTCTTGCGGTAATTCACAGTCGCATAAAAATCCGTCACGCCAACATCCCTGAATTTATCAATAATCCGTTCCATAATCGGAATATCCCCAATCGGGATCAGCGGTTTGGGCAAAATCTTGGTATAAGGATATAATCTGGTTCCTTTTCCTCCTGCCATAATGACTACCGGTACTTTATCTAAAGAGAGACTTCCTTCCCTCACCTCGGTTTTCTGCTCCTGTTCAAAAAGAATGTCAATCACGATTCCCTTTGAATTGAGCACAGGCAATGCCGTGATCGAATATCGTCTCATCACATCCTGCGCAGACGCCACTTCCCTTCGATACACCGACTTAGGATTGCGATTCATAAGACGGCTTATCTGTTCCTGCAGATTTCCTGTCTTAATCAACCAGCGACGGATATCTCCATCGGTGATCGCCCCTATTAATTTTCTATCTGTATTGGTAATAAAAAGAATCCCCTTCGCATTCGCATCTATCTTCTGCATTGCTTCTACGATTGTCTGCTCTGGGGAAATCAGAAATGTTATCAACTGTTCTGTTTTCATAGACGAACCTCCATGTTCTTTTCCTATCGCTCCATGATAGGTTACAGTCTATATATCGGATGATCGACTGCAAAAATTAATCTTTATTATCTTTCATTAACATCTCGACGAATAAGAAATCAAGTTCATTGTCAATATCAACAGAATGTCTCTGATCCATAATATAGGCATACGAGTTTTCGTTATAAAAATTCCGCTTATTCATCAGCAGCTCTGTTTTCTGAATATAGATTGCTCCATTCAGCCGATAATAAGTGTCCAACAATTGTCTGGCTCCAACTTTATTGCTGTCAATAAAATTATACATTGAACCATTTTCGCCTAATTTGTTGCATATCTGAATGGAATGTTCTAATTCACAAATACTAATGACCGCATCCGCAGATTTCTGTTCAAATACCTCATATGCTTCCCTGATATTCCGTGCGTTTCTCATCGGAGAAGTTGGCTGTAACAGAGTTACCAGTTCAAATTCTTTTCCTCTTTTCCGGTACTCCTGCACCACATAACGTAACGCATCCCAGGTACTGCTCTTGTCCCCAGCCAGTTCCGCATCCCTCAGAAAAGGAACATCCGCCCCGAACTGCCTTCCTATTTCAGCATATTTCTCACTGTCTGTCGACACATGTACACAATCAAATATCCCTGATTCTAATGCAGCCTCAATTGTATATGCCATTAGTGGTTTCCCATTTAATTCTTTGATATTTTTGTCTTTCAATCCCTTTGAGCCACTTCGGGCCGGAATAATCGCTATATTTCTCATTTTATATCATAAAATCCTTTTTTCAATTTAATTTTATCATTCAACAAATAATCCTTTATAACACTTATAATATTTGCTGCTGTATTTTCCTTTTCATATGGATTTCTACAGTTTCTGGCTTTATTTTCAAACTCCTCTGTCAGTGCAGTTTCCATAGCCTGCTGAATTTCCTGCTGTGTATATCCACAATTAATCACACTGTCTGCACATATTCTTCCTTTTTGCCGGTCTCCTATATTAATAATCGGTTTGCCAAAGGAAGGTGCCTCAATAATTCCACTCGAAGAATTACCTATAACTATTCTGCAATACTTTAATGCACTTAAATATCTTTTCTGTCCCAATGACATAAACGCACAGGCTCTTTCACTATTTTGAGCTGCATATTTATCTATCAACTCATTGACAATTCTGCCATTTGTATCCGCATTTGCTTTTGTAAATATCATTCTTATCTTAGGATTTCTGTCCAATACCTTTAAGAGATTTAAGAACTGTTCCTCAACCGTATTATTTTCCAATGTTACCGGGTGATAAGTCACAACCACTGTATTTTCATCAATTTCAAAATGAATTGATCTCTCCAGTTCTTCTTTTGTCATCAAGTTAATCTTTTTTATATTTTCTACTCCAAGTGCTCCCACATAGAATACTCTTTCCGGATTTTCGCCTAATTGGATCACTCTGTTCCGATATTGTTCTGTACTTGTAAAATGCAAATAACTCATTTTTGTAATGGAATGACGTATTCCTTCATCAATGGCGCCCTCTGTCACCTCTCCTCCATGAAGATGTGCAATCGGTATTCTCATGACCATTGCACAGATTGCCGCTGACAGTGCTTCATATCTGTCTCCAAGCAAAATCAGCATATCCAAATCTGCTCTTTGAAATTCATCTGCAAATCCAATTACACCCAAACCAATCGATTTACTAATTCCTGCCGGGCTATCGGAACTTAACAGCATCTCTACTTTTGCATTTATTTCAAAACCGTCTTCCTCGATTTCCTGATAAGTCATTCCAAACTCTGGTGACAGATGCATCCCTGACACAATCAAGTATAATTCCAAATCATTATCTTTATTAATCTCCTGCATCAAAGACTTTAACAATCCATATTCTGCTCTTGTTCCTGTCATTATCCCAATTCGTTTCATATGGTTCTCCTTACATCTTTTGCTATGCTTTCAGTATAAAATATAAAATGCTATTCTTTCTCCTCTCCTAAATACATGAATGGCAAAAATAAATTTTTTAAAGATTCTGATTTTGACCAGTCTATTTTAGAAATAAAAGTTCCAAAAGATCTCATTGCATCTTTCGGATTTCGAACACTAAAAAAAGTTCCAACTGCAGCCTTATTGGCTTTATTAATTTGATTTAATTCAGGCACTAACCTTGCTTTTAATGAATCAACAAACTGAATCACTTCGTCTAACAACTCTTTTTCTTCCGGAATATCTTTCAATGCATCTATTATTACATTTTCTAATGCTCCCTTTTTATCCGCCGGAACAATTAAAAGATATGTATCTACCTGCTTTTGTTGTCCAAACGAATCTTCAACAACGTTACATTTCCACTCTCCTGCTCTGTATGATACGTTCTCAAACAAACTGTTTATCGTTCTTCCAATTTTGGAAATTGAATCCTCATCCCGGTCTGTCACAACCATTATTGAGGATATCTCATGTTCAATTATCATACTATTGATGCGGTGCCTTGCTACGAAATGTGCAAATCTTCCATTTCCTCCCACACCGCACAAAACAAGTTGTCTTCCTTCTTTTGAAAGACTTTCTATGTGATCATGTTCATCCAGTGAATGTATTCCAAGATGATTATTCTTTTCATGTTTCCAGCCATACACATTTTGTAAATAATAGCTAATCAACTGTACATCCGATACACCTTCAACAAGCATTAATTCCGTCATCATAAGCGCACCTCAAATTCAAATGCCTTGCGGTTTTCATACACATACTTACCCGTAACATTTCGAGCAGCTACATTACTTCCCTTGCCATCGTTTGAGTCGATTTTCTTTAACGTAATAACTTTAATCGGATCCTTACTGTTGGTATCATTTTCATATTTACCATACTCCAGTATTGCATCAATTGCTTCCATACTATGTGTCGCAATAAATAATTGTACATTCAGTTTTTTAGCCAGCTCAAATACTACCGGAAATAATTTATCATAATATTTCTTGTGCAAACCTGTCTCAATTTCGTCTATCAACAAAATTGAATCTGTTGCATCAAATAGTTTATTCAAAATATATAATATTTTCTTAATTCCGTCACCATAAACGGAGAACGGCATGTTTACGCCATTTTCTGTTATAATGGATTCCACAAAGGATTCATCATCCGCCTTGGTATAACAAATATCCACTATAGATTCATCAAACTTCTTCAGAATGCTGATAGCTAATTTCTTATATTCCGGATTATCTACGATATTCTGTAATAAGTCATATCTCAAATGACCAAAAGAAGATATATATTGAACTTCCCTCTTAGTTACAGAACCTACCATTGTATTGTCTAAAGATGTAAAACGAACATTTTTCTCTATTGTTTTTTTACCATTTTGACTAATAATACTACCTGTAAACAGTTTAACCGTTTCGGGGATAAAAGTTGTTGATTTTCTGTAATACGTTTTTTGACGTGAAGACATTGTTGAAATTTGAAGTGCTTCTTCTCCAGAAATGGTTTTCTCACGTCCAGTCATTTCAAATTTAATCGGACCGTTATTACTTTCTCCATAAATATCGAGATCTAGCAAATCCTCATTTTGCTCCACATTGAACATTTTAATAAAAGAAGTATAAAAACTATTATCATGAATATTAAGTACTGTTCTCTGCCTTATGATATTTTTAACAGAGCTGAGTTGAGCTTTCGCAAACAATAACTGAATTGCCTCCAAAAATGTTGTTTTTCCACTGTTATTATCGCCTACAATAAGATTGACATTTGAAAAATCAGAAACTGTTAATTGCTTAATTCCCCTGAATTGATTAATCTCAATGGACGTTATATTTGCCATTTTTAATCCTCTCCTTCCATGCTTTCAAAACTTATTACAAGTCTTGTGTGTGTAGCATTCGCAATCTTTTGTAGTGTTTCTATCCTTGGAACAACCTTTCCGTTTTGTATTTTACTAATATTGGACTGTGACATATTTGTTATCCGACATAAATCCTCCTGTGTGAAATCATTTTCATCCAATACTCTTTGAATTTCCTCTGATATTCCATTTAAAACTTCTCGAAAAGTATCCTTTTCATACTCAGCATTTGTTTCTTTGGATTCTGTAACAGGTTTTTTTAAATTATTTATCTGGTCAAATATAGATTTCATATCTTCGTTATTCATAACAACACCCCCGGACTTGTTAGGAATGACATATTTTAGCAAATTTATTCATCAATATGTCATCCATGACATATTTCCTTTATCCCATCCTCTATATTGTTATTAATAACATATTTTATGATTTCATGCAACAAAATTGTCATACCCATAGCGAGATATAATGCAGCATTTACGCTTTTTCCGGAGTTTATCATATAAGTTCATCTTCCAGATAATCCCTCTCTGCCCTTGTTCCAATAATTTCTTTCCACCTCATCGGGCTTATCCCGCTTCCTGGTCTTTTAACCGTAAGATTTGCCTCTGTAAAAATATCTCCCTTAGAAATCGCACATTTGGCGACAATGCTCTTCCTCGCTGCTGCTATATTATACTGTTCCGAAGCAGTTCTTTTCTTATTACCATCCCCCAGACTTTTTTCAATATGGCGGATAGAACATATCATCTGAGTTAATTCCAATGGTTCAAGGCTTGCTTTGTGATCAGGACCTTCCATATTCTTATCTAACGTAAAATGCTTTTCAATAATTGCAGCACCTAATGCCACGGCTGCGATCGGCACTTCAATTCCGACCGTATGATCCGAATATCCCACCTGCTTTTTAAAGGCTGTACGCATCTGCTTCATTGCCAGCAGATTTACATCCTCATATGGTGTCGGATATTCTGTATTACAATGGAGCAGCGAAATATTCCCTGCTCCATTCTCTTCCAATACTTTCATTGCTTCTGCAATCTCATCCATCTCACACATCCCGGTGGATAGCACGATATCCCTTCCTGTCTGCGCAATCTGAACCAAATACGGATAATTTGTGATCTCACCGGAAGGTATCTTCCAGAAGTCCATGTCCAGACTGTCAAGATACCGGATACTGTCCTCGTCAAACGGTGTGGACAGAAAACCGATTCCAATCTGCTCACAATATTTTTTCAACTCCACAAAATCATCATATGACAATGCCAGTTTTTCCAACATCTGTAGCTGCGATTCCTGACTGCCTGTCGTTTTCTTCTGATAATCTGCTTTCTGCGCATATTTGGAAACCAGCTTTTCCGGTTTAAATGTCTGAAATTTGATATAGTCTGCTCCTGCTTTTGCTGCCTCGTCAATCATTTGCTTTGCCAGTTTTAGACTGCCGTTGTGGTTCACGCCTGCTTCAGCGATTATTGTTGTGGTCATTCGATATCTCCTCGGTTTATAACATATATAATATCTTCTAATAGCACCAGCGTTTTATAGCGTCAACAAGGTTTCCTCTGTGAGTGGAATAAATAAATCTATACATTGTTCTACCATTTTTGTATAGGCTATTCCTTGCTTAGCAATCTGTAGTCCTTCAGCAGCCACAGTATCCTCTTCATAAAACTGTTCGCTTTCAATAATATAATTTGCGACTGTTAATGTACACGATATTGTATCATATAATTCATGCTTTTCAATTTCTTGTGTTAGATTTTTTATATTTTTCAATGCTTTTAAATATGCATTCTTATCAATTATACTTTTACCGCAGATTGTTTTTAGTTTTTGATATTCCTTATTTAATTTTATTACTTTCTTTTTCAGTTTTCTGTACATTTCAGGAAATGTTTTAAGATATTCCAACGCTTTATGCTGTTGCTCTGCGTCAAAAATAGGCTTCAATTTTTCAAAGCACGCATCAATATCAACTTCTTTTATGCACTCTCTCATAATCGCATCGTGCAAAGTCATAATCTCCGTGTTATCGATTTTTGCTCCACCCTCTGTAGCATTAATAACATGAATACCTTCACATCCTTTGATATAGTAATTAAACCAGTCTAAATATAACTTGAAGTCTCCTCTCGTCGGAACTTCCTCCTCATAGTTTCCTGGAACTTTTATGCAACGACTTGTATCAATTTCATCCATGATACTTTTAAAAGTACCGTCTGCATGTGTTTTATTACCTGTTAATGCCAAATCCTGACCCACCAAAATTATTCTGGAGAATCCAAGCTTATATACCAGCGAAAATGCACTACACGCAACAGATCCTCCACATGCAACCGTGCTGAACGGAACTCCATTCATCATCATCATACTCCAGATGAACCGCTGTCCCTCAAACCAGAAAATTTTCTTTCCAGTATGATTTTCCAAAATTTCTTTCGTGGAAGTAATACTTGGCATCAACGGAATTCTTTTTGCCTCATCAAAATCCAATAATTCTTTTGGTTTTAATCCATCCACTATCACATACATATCTGGAATAATTCCTGCATTTACCAATGGTCTGACTGCAGTGTCCACTGCAACGATGAAAGCTTTATTCTTTGCTCTCTTCAATTCCATGATATTTTTATTCAATGACGGTCCAGCCGATACAATGATTGCAGGAATATCCGTTGGAATAATGTCGCACAGCTGTGTCGTAATGGATCCTTCACAAAGATATTTTATATTATGAAATAAATTATCCATTTCAACAGCAGAATATCTAATTTCTGTATTTCTTCCGACTATCACATCTTCGACTTTTTTTTCTAATAATTTCATAAAATCTAAGACCTGTTTTGAAAATAAAGCTGAACAGCTTCTATTTTCATAATGTTTTATAAACTCAATATTCGCAAGATTTACTAATTTATCTACGATTGCTTTTTTTTCCTCGCCATTAAGTCCATCCACTATCAGTGCAGGTATTCTGTCCTCAAACAAAAATGACAAATCAATATTCTCTATCACCTTAAAAAAAACATTTAAAGATGGTTCATATATTACAAGCTGTATAGAAGGAACTATTTTTATTACAAGCTGTTTTAAAAATGCAATATCGCCCAAACCCGTAACAAATACAACCGCATGTTTATCTATCTTCCCCCATTTTTCAATTTCGATCCTCGCTTTGTCAGCTGGTTCTCTCTTCCCACTAAAATATAATTGCCTATCTTCTTTTTTTACTTTAATGATTTTGTTGCCATCTGCTGCTTGTTCAAAATACACTTCTGTTTCTTTCTCAATACTGTTTCTACAATTTTCTATAATTTCACTAATTCCCGGAAAGCTTTTTTCAAATAACTGCATATTTGATATATATATATTCCTATTCATTCACGCTTTCCTCCTTTAGCCGTGACACTTCATCTTCATCCATAAATATTTCCAGAAAAGACAATAACCCATATTCCATGGCATCTTCCAATAAAACCACGTCTTTATTTTTCAATCCTTGTGAAAGATCCCTAATTATGTTAATAAACAACAGCTGAAGTTTTTCATAATCTGTTTTATCAATTTCAAATACATTCTCTCTTAAAAACCTGTCATAAAATTCATTTAACAAAGGTAATAATTCTTTTGTTTCCTCTTCTACTTTTTTAGTTCCATACACCGAGAATCCAATACATGATTTTAATACTTTTGTATATATTTGTTTTATACTCATGTTACCATCCTAATTATGAAAAAAGAGTTGACATAACTGCCAACTCTCTTTCTATTTTACATGTTACTGAAGAAGTGATAATACTCCCTGAGTAGACTGATTAGCCTGTGCAAGCATAGACTGTCCTGCCTGTGCAAGAATGTTGTTCTTGCTGTAGTTAACCATCTCTTCTGCCATATCTGTATCACGGATACGAGACTCTGCGGAAGATGTGTTCTCTGATACATTGTCAAGGTTTGCAACTGTATGCTCTAATCTGTTCTGTAATGCACCTAATGCAGAACGCTGTGTAGATACTTTATTAATAGCATCCTGAACTTTTGTGATTGTCTCATTTGCAGCTTTATAATCATCTACGCGAGCGCCATAACGAATCTCACCGTTTGCATCCTTTGTTGCTTCTGTAGCTGATGTCTGAACATATTTCTGGAAATCTCCTGTAATAGCTTTACTAGCAAGTGCTTTCTGGTTAGATACATAAGCTGAACGAGCCTTCTCTACAGACTTGAATTTTAATTCCTTACCATCAACTGTTGCTTTGTAATAAATAGAGCCTGTTGTATTATCATACTGTGCGATAAATGCTGCACATTTAACTTTATCAGAGATAGATTTTTTAAACTGTGAAATTGCAGCAGCTTTATTTTTTGAAGCAGCGCTTTTTGCATCGTACTTATATGACATTCCCTGATATTTCACAGCGGTAGGTGTTGTTCCACCCTGTTTTACCTGCTCTTTTCCAAGACCAAGAGCATCTGCATTCATGGAATCAATACTAATTTCAATGTTCTGATTAGCATTTGCACCAACCTGAAGTTTTTTATCTTTGAAGTTACCATCTAACAGATTCTGTTTGTTAAACTGGGTTGTCTGAGAGATTCTGTCTATCTCATCTGTTAATGCCTCTAACTCCTGATTGATTGCATCACGGTCGATAGACTGGTTTGTATCATTAGCACCCTGAACTGCTAACTCATTCATTCTCTGTAAGATAGAGTGAGCTTCATTTAAAGCACCTTCTGCTGTCTGGATCAAAGAAATACCATCCTGTGCATTGTCAGATGCTTTGTCAAGACCACGGATCTGGCTTCTCATTTTCTCAGAAATTTTTAAACCAGCAGCATCATCACCTGCACGGTTGATTCTGTAACCAGAAGATAATTTCTCTGAAGATTTTGCCTGAGCTCCTGTTGTGATTCCTAACTGACGATTAGCGTTCATCGCTGTAAGATTGTGCTGTACTACCATTGCCATAATATTTTTCCTCCTTGAATTGGGCTTCAGCATCCATGCTGAAGTAAATTTGTTTTATTTGTGAACATTCCTACTCTGACCGTACGCTTCATTTCGGATTTCACGAAGTAGCATTCTTTGCTTACTTACACTTTATATCGGCATAAGCGAAAGATACTTAACCCCTTTTTATTAATTTATTTTTGGAAGAATATTGTATCTGTTCAGCACCAAGGTCATTGACTTAAGACAAGCAGGATTCAAACAGATCACTTGGTCGATAAACTTAAGCCCGCAACGCGCCATCAGACGGGTACGGCATTGCATAGATGGAAGCTTTTTCATCGTTATGGGATGTTTTGAGCAATCAGGCTTTCCCCCTCCATTGTGGAAACTCCATCATGGATTCGAAGAAAATCCCTGCATGTCCTGAATACTTCTGCAAAGTTGGCATGATACTCATATTGGGTGTCGCGCTGTTCTATTTCGACATTTGATATGATCTCGGAACTGAAATTATGCAGTATAGCACGTGCCCATATCCCCTGAACAATGTACTCATATTTCTTGGAATGAAATGCCTTGAGGCATAAGGGATACTTGAGATCACGGAAAGAACCATTGACCGATATGGGCAGTATTTTATCGTACCCAATATAGAACTGGGCACATACTGGACAAACACTTCCCTGCCAGACGAAACCGTCATTGATCTTTACCATGCCCACGGAGAAAGTGAGCAGTATCACAGTGAAATCAAGACGGACATGGATGTTGAAAGACTCCCGTCGGGAAAGTTTGAGAGCAACAAACTGGTGCCGGAGCTGACAATGATCGCATATAATATCCTTCGAATCATAGGGCAGGAACCGTTGAAAAAGAAGGATGCTCCCGGTCGTCTGGTACTGTCCATTGGAAGGAGTAATCGCTGGAGATTTACTTTCAAGCGTCTTTATGACAGCTTTGCATTCATCACCTGACAACAGGTAGCTGAATATGGCAAACATTTCCTGTGTGCCTTTTCATTTTAAAACAAGGTTCACGGATTCAGGTATAATTTTTCCTATCAAAAAGTGATGATGTATTGTTTTTCTCATACCTCATCACTTCTTTTTGCTTCCTTATGTTATTTTTAGATGCTACTTATAATAGCACTGAAACTTTTCCTTCCAGTATTGCATTGATTTCATCCAGTTCCTTACCTGTGATGGATGAAATATTCTCCGGGGACATTCCGCTGTGGTTCATTTTAAGAATGATTTTTGCTTCGCCCATGACTTTGCCTCTTGCTTCTCCACGTACTTCCCCTTCGGATTCTCCCAGCTTTCTGGCATCTTCCAGGTCATCCTTCATCAGTTCTCTCATCGCATCACACATATTCGCATCCCTCCTTATTTCACGATACAACTCATCATTTGCCCTAACACTTACCTGTAACACAGCCTTAACATTCTGTCGATCACGCGGCGTATTCATTTCTTCCACGTTCCTCAGAAATTCTTCTATATCTTCTTTTTCGCATGGTTTGACAAATTCCCGGATATTTTTCTTCTATTTTATGTCCATACTTCTGCAATGTCAAAAACATTTTCTCTGGTCAGGTTGCTCTGAAAATAGATACTGTCAGTTCATTGATTGGATATCACTTTCTTTGTTTAACTACTTAGCCATCACCTAGATAACAATTTATTCAATTTCTTATCAAATGTTTTGATATCATATTTCTTTACACAGCTATACGCATATAGAATGCAATCTACAAAATCTAAATTGTTTTCCACATATGCTTCAAGTCCTATCTGAATAACTTCTTTTTCTGCAACTGTCACTTCTGACAAAAATTCCATCAATGCATCCCTAATCTTGACTCTATCAACAGAATATACTCCCTTTAATACATATACAACTTCCGCAATAACCTCAATTGGAACCATTGTAACTTCTGTTTTTATAACATTTTCAGCTTCTTTTGCCATTGCCTCATTATCATTCAGAAGATATCTTAAAATAACGTTTGCATCAAGCACTACCATGCTTTTCTGTCACCGCCTTTTCCCAAGCATATTGTTCTTTCTCTCGTAAGCCGAGATCTGCATATTGAGCCAATATCCCTCTCGCTGATTTTTTTTCATCTTTTGAATCTGATTCATCCATAAATTCGTCCAAAACTGTTATAATCAATTTCTGATTTTTCTTTGCATGAATTTTTTCCAAAGTTCGAACCATGTTTCCGTCATAGTATCCCTGCAAAGCCAACATACCAGTCACCTCCCCTTCTTAATTCCATACCTCTGCACGTTCAAGTATACATTTCTTCTTTTAATTTACCCCAACACCGGAACTTTTCCTTCCAGTATTGCATTGATCTCATCCAGATCCTTACCTGTGATGGATGCAATGTTTTCCGGGGACATTCCGCTGTGGTTCATTTTAAGGATAATTTTTGCTTCTCCTACAACTTCTCCCATAGCTTTACCTCGCACTTCCCCTTCGGATTCTCCCAGCTTTCTGGCAGCACTTACTTCACGTTCGATGTCATCCTTCATCAATTCTCTCAACGCATCACACATATTCGCATCCCTCCTTATTTCACGATATAACTCATCATTTGCCTTGACACTTACCTGTAATACTGCTTCAACATTCTGTCGCTCACGTGGGGTATTCATTTTTTCTACTTCTTTCAAGAATTCTTCCACATCTTCTTTCTTTGCATGATTGGACAAAATCCTCAAACTCCTGTGCTCACGCGGCTCTAATTCCTGTGTCACAATAATCTGCACTGGAAACGGCAACCGTTCTGTCACATAATAAATTCCCGAATATTTTTCTTTTATTTTATGTCCATACTTCTGCAATGTCAAAAACATTTTCTCTGGTCGCTTTGCTCTGAAAATAGATACTGTCAGTTCGTTGATTGGAACTGCATCTACACGTTCTCCATAACCTTTGTACAGACATGCATATCCAACTGTCTTATAAAAATCATCAATGGTTAGTGCATCTTCCGGGCTCTTATACTCGATCACATTATAGGTTCTCATGATGTGGCCAATTTCATTCTTAATTCGTCTGTCACTTTCTTCTTTTATAATAAGAAGATCAATGCGGATTGGTCCCTTGCTCAGATTGTATTCCGGCTTTAACTCCAGCCGTTCAATATCTTCGTGAAATTCGAGCCCCGCGGCAGCGCAAAACGCCGGATGCCACTGGAGCTTATCTGGTGCATTTTTCAAATTGCTTCCTCCTGTTTGTGTGAATCACGATTCCGCAACATCGCAATTTGTTTTCGTGCACAAATGCTTAGTTTTCACCTCTTTCCTTTTCGATTTTCCCTCCGCAATCTTTTCCTGTCTTTATGATAACCTATTTATTTTTCTCCATCAAGCAGTTTCTTGTATCCCGAACACCCAAAATAATCTCATCGTTACTGTTCGCATCAAATTGTTAACGGAATCAATTATTAAAAAGAAGGGGCTGTAAAATAAGTCCCTAATATAAGAAACGCCAATTCCGGCAAATGTCG
>OBLO01000787.1_pt1 | contig 30066 bp, 19 predicted proteins | sample 1519401 | NCBI WGS metagenome assembly OBLO01 (sample SAMEA2602897, study PRJEB22501) | metagenome | reverse complement strand
AGTTCAGGAAGTCCTTGAGCTTCTTGCTGCGGCTGGGGTGACGGAGCTTGCGCAGCGCCTTGGCTTCGATCTGGCGGATGCGCTCGCGCGTGACGTTGAACTCCTTGCCGACCTCCTCGAGCGTGCGGGGACGGCCGTCCTCGATGCCGAAGCGCAGCTTCAAGACTTTCTCCTCACGCGGGGTGAGGGTGGAGAGCACGTCGACGAGCTGCTCCTGCAGCAGTGTGAACGACGCGGCCTCGCTCGGCTCGCTCGCACCCTCGTCGGGGATGAAGTCGCCAAGGTGGCTGTCTTCCTCTTCGCCGATCGGCGTTTCGAGGGAGACGGGCTCCTGCGCGATCTTCAGGATCTCGCGCACCTTGTCGACGGGCATGTCCATCTCGGCGGCGATCTCTTCGGGAGAGGGGTCGTGGCCGAGCTCCTGCAAGAGCTGACGGGACACGCGGATGACCTTGTTGATGGTCTCGACCATATGAACGGGGATACGGATGGTGCGCGCCTGGTCAGCAATGGCGCGAGTGATGGCCTGACGGATCCACCACGTTGCGTAGGTCGAGAACTTGTAGCCCTTGGTGTAGTCGAACTTTTCGACGGCCTTGATGAGGCCGAGGTTGCCCTCCTGAATGAGGTCGAGGAACAGCATGCCGCGGCCCACGTAGCGCTTAGCGATGGACACGACGAGACGCAGGTTTGCCTCGGCCAGGCGCTGCTTGGAGCGCTCTCCCTTCTTGACGGCAGATTTGAGTGCCTTCATTTCCTCTTCGCTCAGCTCCGTGCCGTTCTTTTCAGCCTCTTCGAGCTTCTGCTTGGCCTCCACGCCCGCGGACATCGCGGTCGCGAGCGAAATTTCCTCGTCCGCCGACAGCAGCGACACCTTACCGATCTCCTTGAGGTACATGCGCACGGGGTCGTCAGTCGAGAAGCTGTCGACCAGCTCGTTCGGGTCGACGAGCTCTTCCTCTTCGATCTCGGCGATCTCCTCCATCGGCGGCTCCACATCGTCGATGCTGCTGTCGATGGCCTCGGCGGTGCCGATGTCGATGCCGAGCGTTTCGAGCGAGTCGTAGATCCGGTCGAGCTGCTCGCTCTCAAGGTTCATCTCGTCGATGGTCTCCATCAGGTCGCTGGAGCTGAGCTTGCCCTTGGCCTTGCCCTTGGCAAAAATCTCCATGAGCTTTTCGCTGCCCTGCAGCAGCGCCGCCGCGGGCAGGGAGGCGACCAGCTTTTCATCCAGCGGGGGATACTTCTCCGCGGGCTTTTCCGCCTGCGCGGTATCCTCGTTCGCTTTCTTGGCCGCTGCGGCCTTTTTCGCTTTCTTCGGCAGATTGATCTCCTCAAAATCCGCCTCGGCGAGCAGCGCGTTGGCCTGTTCCTCCAGCTCTCTGCTGGTCAGCTGTTTTTCTTCCATGTTTGCTTTCCTCCGTTACCCTTATATTTATTCTTTTCCATCGCGGCCATCAGGGGGTCTTCGTTGACGGCCGCGCGCTTGTGCGCTTCGTCTAAAATGATATTGCAGTAGTCCTTCAGCGCCTGTGCGCCGTTTTTGAGCGATTCCGGCTTTTGCAGGATACCGATCAAGTGGCTGATCTCCTCCGACGTGAAAAATTCCGCCAGCGCTGGGATGTTCACCTGCCCGCTCTCGCGCAGCTGCGCGCGCAGCGCCGTGAAGAACCGGCCCAGGAGGGGGGAGGAGAAGTCCTCTTCCCGAATTGGCGGATTCTCGCCAAAGAGGGAATCGTCCAGCGTCAAAAGACGCAGCACGCCTTCTTCGGCGAGCGCCGAGCGAAGGTCGGTGTAGCGGATCGACCGCTCGCGCGGCTGGGCGGACGCCGCGGGATTCAGGTCCCGCCGCTCCTGCTCGCGCTTTTCCTTGTAGCGGGCGCGTTTTCGCGCGCGCTCGACCTCGAGCTTCATCGCGTCGGGCGTGATGCCTGCGGCCTCGGACGCGCGCACGGTGTAAATTTCGCGCTCAACCGCGTTCGGCACTGTGGAGAGCAATCCTGCTGCCGCTTCGGCAAAGCCGATACGTCCCTCGTCGCTTTTGAGGTCGAACTTTGACTTGAGCTGCGCCATGCGGAAGTCCATCCCGCTCTCGCTGCCGGAAAGCAGATGCTCAAAGGCGTCCTTACCCTGGAACTTGATGAAGTCGTCCGCGTCCTGTTTGATGTACTCTCCGTCGACGAGCCGCTTGGGGAGCTCGAGCACCTTGACCTGAAAGTCGGTGTTATTGAGAAGCGTCAGCGCCTTCTGCGTCGCGACCTTGCCCGCGTCGTCGTTGTCGTAGCAGAGCACGATCTCCTTCGTGTAGCGACTGAGTAATTGCAGCTGCTCCGTCGTCAGCGCTGTGCCCATCGAGGCGCAAGCATTGTCGAATCCCGCCTGATGCAGCATCACGACGTCGATGTTGCCCTCGACCAAAATAATGTTGCTGCGCTTGCTCTTTTTGGCCAGGTTCAGCCCGTATAAAACGCGCCGCTTGCTGTAAACGATGGTCTCGGGCGTGTTCATATACTTCGCGCCCGGATCGTCCTTGCTGATGATGCGCCCGCCAAAGCCCAGCACATCGCCGCGCACGTCGATGATGGGGAAGATGAGGCGCTTGCGGAATTTGTCGTACAGCCCGCCGTTTTTGCCGCGGATGGCAAGACCCGAGGCAAGCAGCTCGCCGTCGCCATAGCCCTTTTTCCGCATCGCGGTCAGTAAGCCGTCCCACTCGTCCGCCGATGCGCCGAGACCGAAGTTCGTTGCATTGCGCCGCGTGATCTTGCGGTTTTTCATATACTCGAGCACCGGCGCACCCTTGGGCGAGTAGAGCTGATCGTAGTAAAAGCGCGCCGCGTCGCGGTTGAGCGACAGGATGCGCGAACGCAGCCGGCTCTCGTCGCTGTGCTCTTCTTCCGGCACGGGCATGTTCGCGCGTCGTGCGAGAAAGCGCACCGCATCGGGGAAGGAAAGGTTCTCCTCCTCCATGATGAAGTTGATGACGCCGCCGCCTTTTTTGCAGCCGAAGCAGTAGCACAGCTGCTTGTCCGGCAGCACGTGGAACGAAGGCGTCTTTTCGCTGTGAAAGGGGCAGCAGCCCCACAGGCTCCCGCCGCGCGGCTGGAGCGAGACATAATTGCTGACAACGTCAACAATATCGTTGCGGGCGATGAGCTCGTCCAAAAACTGACGGTCAAAGGCCATGGCGTCCTCCTTTCTCACTTCTGCGCACGGAACTTTTTGTTGTCAATGGATATATACGCCGAAAATGGTTACTTTCCTCTTTTTTGACGGAAAATTTCGAAAAAATTTTTCTGCGCGGAGAAAATTTGACAGACCGTGCCATTTCTCCTATAATTTCCGCAGGAATCGCTGCGCAAAGGGGGCGGAACATCGTGAATATCCGGTTGTATGCGGTAAAATTAGATCGACCGCTCTCAGAAGCGGAACGGTCCACGCTCGCGCGTTCTCTGCCACCTGAGCGGCAAGACCGCATCAAAACATCGGAACCCCTCTGCGCCTACGCGCTGCTCTGCCGTGCACTGCATGAACTTTACGGCTTGGAGGACTTACCGCAGCTTTCCTACGGCGAGCACGGCAAGCCGTACTTTGCTTCGCATCCGGACGTTCACTTCAGCCTGAGCCACACACGCTGCGCTGCGCTGCTGGCTGTTCACAACGAGCCAATCGGCGTGGATATCGAGTGTCTTCGCCCTGTGAGCGGCGCGATGCGCACGCGCTTTCACGCGGCAAATGACGCCGATTTCTGGCGCCTCTGGGTGCAGCGGGAGAGCCGCTGCAAGCGCGCGGGGATCAGCGCCGTCGCATTGCGGGACAGGAAAGTGCCGAGATTCCCGAATGAACGCGTTTTCGCGCTCGAACCGTTCCCCGACTACACCGCCGGCGTCTGTACCTGCTCTGACGCGGACGTTGACAAGCCGATATACCTTACAGTAAAAGAGCTCATATAAAAGGTTCCGAAGAAGTCTCTTCGGAACCTTTTTTGCTTGATTTTTCCTCTTACAGCTCCACGACGATGGGCTCGTGGTGCACTTTCGGCAGCAGCATATTTTTGACGTCGCTCGTTTTGAGCTTGATGGTCGAGGTGCAGAGGCACGGGTGGCAGGAGAAGTACTCCGCCTCATAGGTCTCCTTGTCGATGAGCAGCTGCACGCGGTTTTCATCATCGTTCATCAGGCCGAGGATCGTCGCTGAACCCGGCGTGCAGTGCAGCAAGTCCCAAAGCTGCTCTTCCGGCGCGAACGACAGGCGGGCCGAGCCGATCTGATGGCTCAAGTCCTTCGTATGAAACGCCTTGTGCGGCGGCATACATAAAAGGTAGAAATTCGTCTTCTGCCGGTTGCAGAGGAAGAGGTTCTTGCACACGTCCACGCCGAGCACAGCGGAGACATCGTCACATTTTTCCATCGTGTCGGCCAGCTCGTGGGTCACGCGCTCATAGTCGATGCCGAGGGAATCCAGAAAGTCGAACGCTGCCGCTTCCTGCGCGGGCAGCTTACCCTCGGGGCGGGAATTGTGATAGATCGGGGAGATTTCCATGTTGCTTTATTTCTCTTCTTTCAGCAGTTTTTCGCCGGCCTTGAATATATCGCCCGCGCCGACGGTCAAAATAAGGTCGCCCGGGCAGGCGATGCGCGCGAGCGCGGCAGTCACCTTGTCGAGCGTAGGGCAGTAAACGGATCCGGGGATCTCGCGGCTCAGGTCCATAGACGAAATGCCGATATCGTTCTGCTCGCGCGCGGCGTAGATCTCTGCCAGCACGACGACGTCGGGTACGCGCAGTTCTTTGACAAAATCGTTAAACAGCGCCTTCGTGCGCGTGTAGGTGTGCGGCTGGAATGCGCAGATGATGCGCTTGTAGGGCAGCGTCTTCGCCATTTCGAGCAGCGCGTGCAGCTCGCCGGGGTGGTGGGCGTAGTCGTCGTAGACGTCCGCGCCGTGGAAGCTTCCCTTGTACTCAAAGCGGCGGCCCGCGCCGGTGAACGTTGCAAGGCCGAGACCGACGGCCTCGCCGCTGACGCCGAGAAGATACGCGGCGCTCGCCGCGGCCAGTGCGTTCATCACGTTGTGCTTGCCGCCCACGCGCAGAGAAACATGAGCGTAGTAACTGCCGCGGATATAGATGTCAAAGCTCGGAAGCCCGTCTGTCCAGACGACGTTTTCCGCGCGGCACTGCGCGGCGGGATCATCGTAGCTGAACCAGAAAATGGGCTGGGAGATGCCCTTGAGCGCATCGCGCGCGCCCTGATCGTCCATATTGGCGACGACGTGTCCGCCGATGGGGACGAGCTCTGCAAAGCGGCGAAACGAGTGCTCCACATCCGCTAAGTCCTTGAAGAAATCGAGATGGTCGGCCTCCACGTTCAAAATGACCGCGACGGTGGGGAAGAAGCTCAAAAACGAGTTGCAGTATTCGCAGCTCTCGGCAATGATCGTATCGCCCTTGCCGACGCGATAACCGGAATGAAGCAGCTGTAACGTGCCGCCAATCATGACGGTCGGGTCTTTCTGCGCGGCCATGAAGATGTGCGTCGCCATCGAAGTGGTCGTCGTCTTGCCGTGCGTGCCGGAGATGCAGAGGGCGTTTTTGTAGCCCTTCATAATAGCGCCCCAAGCCTGCGCGCGCTCGAAAACGGGGATGCCGCGCGTCACCGCGCCGGAGATCTCGGGATTATCGTCGTGGATGGCGGCGGTGCGGATAACAAAGTCGCACTCGCCAAGGTTGTCCGCCGCATGGCCGATGGCCACGGGGATGCCGAGCGAGCGCAGATGTTCGACGGACGGGCCGTCGTTCATGTCGCTGCCCTGGACCTTGAGGCCCATGCCGTGCAGCACCTCGGCCAGCGGGCTCATCGAAACGCCGCCGATGCCGGCCAGATGCGCGCACTTGCCGGGGACGAGATAGGAGAAAATATCCTTCTGATTAGTCATTGTATCAAATCCTTTCCTTGTGCAGAGCACAGGAGATTTACTTTTTATGGATTTTCTATTATAATATAGCGGTGAACGGAGTGCAATGCTAAAAATTTGATTTTTTGTGAGGGTTCCATGCTCTTTTTACCGAAGGAAGTCGAAACGGTCATCACCACGCTGCAAGGCGCGGGTTATTCGCCGTACCTGGTTGGCGGCTGCGTGCGCGAAATGCTGCGAGGCAAAGCGCCGTCCGACTACGACATGACATCCGACGCCCTGCCGCAGGAGGTGCTGCGCCTCTTCGGCGAGTGGGCGCACCCGACGGGATTACAGCACGGCACGGTGACGGTCGTGAGCGGGGGACTGCCCATTGAGCTCACGACGATGCGCCGCGACGGCGCGTACAGAGATAACCGCCACCCAGATTCCGTCACGTTCGGCACGAGCATTGAAGAGGACCTTGCCCGCCGCGACTTCACGGTCAACGCCATCGCATTGTCGCCGGACGGCACGCTCGTCGACCCCTACGGCGGGCAGGAAGACCTGAAAGCAGGCGTCCTGCGTTGCGTCGGCGAGCCGAAGCGGCGGTTTGAGGAAGACGCGCTGCGCATTTTACGGCTCGTGCGCTTCTGCTCCGTGCTCGGTTTTTCGGCGGAGAAGGAGACCGCCCGCGCCGCGCATGAGGCGCGCGGCCTACTCGCCCACGTTGCGCATGAGCGCGTGTATGCGGAGATGAACAAGCTCCTGCTCGGTGAGAACGTGGGGGAGACGCTTTTGACCTTTTCAGACATTCTGGGCGTGCCGATCCCGGAGATTTCACCCTGCGTCGGCTTTGACCAGTGCAATTACCACCACTGCTTCGACGTCTGGGGTCACACGGCGCGCACTGTCGCCGCCGTGCCGCCAAAGCGGGAGCTGAGATGGACGATGCTCTTCCATGACCTCGGTAAGCCCCTGTGCCGGACGTTTGACGAGCAGGGTGTCGGACATTTTTACGGTCACACGGCGATTTCCGCTCAAATGGCGGAGGACATCATGGCACGGCTGCACTTTGAAAAGGCGCTGCGTGACAGAATACGCGCGCAGCTCGCCTGTTTCGACGATATGTTCCGTCCCGAGCGGGCGGCCATCCATAAGGAGATGGCGCGCCTCGGCGCGGAAACGGTGCAGAATCTTCTCTATACCAAACAGGCGGACAATGCCGCGAAAGCGCCCGCGGGATTGGAGCGTGCGCAGGCGCTGTGGCACGAAGCACAGAAAATCTACGACGAGCTGATTTCAGAGGGCGCGTGCTGCTCGATCCACGAGCTCAAGATCAGCGGGGAAGACCTCGCCGCCCTCGGCTACCACGGGCGTGAGATCGGCGCGGTGCTTGCGCGGCTTTTGGACGAGGTCGCGGCGGAAAAACTCCCCAACAAGCCCGAGGCGCTGCAAGCGCGCGCCGTGCGGCTGTGGCGCCGTGCGGCTGTGGCGCAGCGGCTATGCGCGCCATACGATGAAAGAAAACGAGACCCATTGACGGAGGTTAACGATATGGCAAATCTGATGGATTATCTGGACTGGCGCGGGGATCTGACGCTCGAAATTTCGCCGTTCAACGAGGTGGACGCGCTGATTCTGGCAGAGCTGAGCTTTGTCGACTTTGACGGCATCGTGCCGCCTCCCGAGCTCGGGCGCGGCCTGCCGCTGAACGAGGCGGCGGAGGCGTTTTTCGCCCGCCATGGCGGGAAGGACGTCCCCATGGGTGTCCTCGTGCCGGACACGATCTCGAAAATGCTGCGCAAGCTGATGACGAGCCCGCGCTTTCACAATATGACGCTTAACGGCTACACAGCGCTGCTTGACGATTCCATCGAGCAGCAGTTTGCGGCGCTGACGATCGACCTTGGCAACGGCAGCATCTATATCTCGTTCCGCGGCACGGACGATACGATCGTCGGGTGGAAGGAAGACCTCAACATGGGCTTTTTGGAGGAGATCCCCTCGCAGAAGCAGGCGGTCGAATACGTCGCGCGCGTCGCGCGGCAGTATGGCGACAAGACCATCCGTATCGGCGGACACTCCAAGGGCGGCAACCTCGCCGTTTACAGCGCGGCCAAGAGCAGCGGCGAGATCCAAGAGCGTATCGTCGCCGTCCATAATAACGACGGCCCCGGCTTCGCCTGGGACATCAGCGAGACGCCGGGCCACAAGCGCATCGCAAGCCGCATCCATACCATCCTGCCGCAGACGTCTGTCGTCGGCATGCTGATGGAACATGAAAAGCGCTATCAGGTCGTGCATTCGACCTATGACGGCCTTTACCAGCATGACGGGTTTTCCTGGCAGGTGCTGGGTACGCAGTTTGTCCACCTCGACGACTTCTCCCGCGAGGGAAAGCTCGTCGATGAAACGCTCTCGTCCTGGGCCGATTCGCTCAACACCCAGCAGCGCGAAGCGCTGGCCGACGCGCTGTACAGCGTCTTCACCGCCTCGGGCGCAAAAACGCTCAGCGAGCTCACCGAGGAAAAGCTCAAAAGCGCCGCAGCGATGCTCAAGACCTATAAAAACCTCGACCGCGAGACCCGCCGCATGGTGACTGAGGCGTTCATGCTGTTTTTCAAACTCGGCACGAAGAACTTCGTCCTCGACACGCAGGAGGAAGGAAGCCGCGAGATCGAAAATATTCGGAAAAAGATCTCGGAACAATACCAGAAATTGGTGGAGCGCAAGAAGTAAATACAACATTCCCGCTGCGCGGGGAGCGTGTTTTCCCTGTACTCCGCAGGGGAACGGGACAAAGGGGCCATTCTCTTTCGCAAAAGAGAATGGCCCCTTTGGAACCCCAAGAGAAAGGCTTTGCATTGGCAGATTGGCACTTGAAGAGCTGCGCGGCCTGCGGAATCAGGTGCCTGCTGGGTGTTGTATCTAAACGACTTGGTTTGCTTCTATCTTCGCTGTCGCTTTGCCTGCGATTCGTTAGCCTTACGCAATTTCCGCCTACTTTGGACTTGTACAGATTTGCTATTGCCTGCCGAGGCGGCTTTGCTGGCGCTCGCCGCAGTACGCACTACCAAGATGATATGCATTGTCAGATGATTAGGCTGCACCAAAACAAGATGAGCAGAGCGGCAGCGGATGATAGAAGTAGGCCAAATCGTATAGCAATGCTAACGCGGCTTCGCCGCGCGCAGGGAAGTGCAATCGGCAAGCATCGCACCTCTTCGAGCTGCTCGCTTGCAATGGAAATTTTCTCTGGGAGGGTGTAAGGGAGGGGTATCTCTTTTTCAAAAAGAGATACCCCTCCCTTATTATCGCACCCCTGCGCGGCGCAGGGAACAAATGCAGCGCTGTCGCGCTGCCATATTATTTTTTTACTCTGCGCTCGGCAGCTTCGCTGCGGGCTTCATCAGCAGCGCGCAGATGACGATCGCGAGGATCGTGTTCGGCAGCATATACGTGCCGTTGTACAGCACGGAGTAGAACACGGGAGACGTCATGGTCATGCCCATGAATTCCTCGGGCATATACTGCGCGTAGACCGTCACACCGGAGATAAAGTGGATGACAAAGCGGCCGAGGCAGCCGACGAACGCGGCGAGCGGGAGCTTGGAATAGTCGTTGCCCTTCACGCGGAAAAGGCCCGCAAGGCCGACCGCGCCGTAGGCGACGGAATAGTCGAAGATGATGGACACCCAGCTCACGGCGAAGCCCTCGGCGAAGAAATACTTGAGCGTGCCGAACGCGACGCCCGCGAGGATGCCCCAGGGCGCGCCATAGCGCACGGCGAAGAGGATGAGCGGGACCATCACAAGGGTGATCGAGCCGCCGAAGCCGCCAAACGACAGACCGATGGGAATTTTGAGATAGCTCAGCACAAGGGCAAGCGCGATGCAGATGCCGCCCTCGGTCAGGCGGCGGGTGCTGGAATGGGTGGACGTGTTGCTCATAAGGGATTCCTCCTAAAAATATGGTCCCTGTCCGCGCCGCGGCACAAAAAAGCACCGCGGCGTCGACGTCACGGTGCAAAGCTCAGGCAAGATCATCTTTGCATTCCTACGCCGGCATTACCCGGATCAGGTCTGAGGGACAGCGACGGCGATACGCCGCATCACAGCCGGCTTGCGCCAGCGCCCCTTGCAGGTACGGCGACATCTTAGCCCATCAGGAGAAATTTGTCAAGGATTTGAGGCAAAAAGCGTGATTCCGAAAATAGAATATCGGAATTTAGAATTTGTGTTGCGTCTTTGTTGTGCTTGTGCTACAATAAAATTAGTTAGGCAACCAAAATAATTGTGATATTTGTGATTTTCTCGTGAACAGGAGATCTGAAATGGCTGCATTCGTTGTCAACGGTACACCGGTCACGGTGGAGAAAAATCAAAAACTCATCTGCTATCTTCGCGACGAGCTGCATCTGACCAGCGTCAAGGACGGGTGCAGTGAGGGCGCGTGCGGCACGTGCCATGTCCTCATCGACGGCAAGCCGACGAAAGCCTGCATCCCTCAGACAGACAAGCTGGAGGGGAAACATATCGTCACGGTCGAGGGCCTTTCCGCCTTTGAAAAGGAGGCCTTTACCTACGCTTTCGGCGAGGCCGGAGCCGTGCAGTGCGGCTTCTGCATCCCGGGCATGGTCATCTCGGCCAAGGGGCTCATCGACCAGAACCCCGACCCGACACGCGAAGAGGCGGCCTTTGCCATCCGCAACAATATCTGCCGCTGCACGGGCTATGTCAAGATCATCGACGGCATCCTGCTTGCGGCGAAGATTTTACGCGAGGGGAAAATTCCCGAAAAGAAGGAAGACTTTCAGGTTGGCTCGCGCGTGCACCGCATCGACGTCGCCGAAAAGGTGCAGGGCTACGGCAAGTACCCCGATGACATCTATGTTGACGGCATGTGCTATGGCGGCGCGGTGCGCAGCCAGTACCCGCGCGCCCGCGTACTCTATATCCGCACGAAAGAGGCGGAAGAGCTCCCCGGCGTCGTATGCGTGCTGACGGCAAAGGACATTCCGGGCCAGCAGAACGTCGGCCACATCCAGAAGGACCAGCCGACGCTCATCGGCGAGGGGGAGATCACGCAGTATCTCGGCGACGCGGTGGCGCTTGTCTGTGCGCGCGACTTAGAAACACTTGAGCAGGCAAAAAAGCTTGTACGTGTCGTTTACGAAGAGCTTCCCGCGGTCTACGGGCCTGAGGAGGCGTCCGCCCCCGGTGCGCCCGAGGTCATCATGGGCAACCGCGGCAATTTGCAGGCGCACCGCCACGTTGTGCGCGGCAATGCAGACGAGGCCATCAAACATTCCAAATACGTCTTACACGAGAAGTTTGAGACTCCGTGGACGGAGCACGCCTTTTTGGAACCCGAGTGCTGCGTGGCGCTCCCGCTTGAAAACGGCGGCGTGAAGCTGCTGACGACCGACCAGAGCGCGCACACCACCCAGCACGAGTGCTCGGCGATGCTCGGCGTCGACTTTGCCCACTGCCAGGTCGAAAATATGCTTGTCGGCGGCGGCTTCGGCGGGAAAGAGGACATGTCCGTGCAGCACCATGCGGCGCTCATCGCATACATCGCGCGCGTGCCGGTCAAGGTGAAGCTCACACGGCAGGAATCGCTGCTCGTCCATCCCAAGCGCCATCCGATGTGGATGGACTTCACGATGGGCTGCGACGAAAACGGCATTATTCAGGGCGTAAAGGCGAGCGTCGTGTCCGACACGGGCGGCTTCGCCTCACTCGGCGGCCCCGTGCTCGAGCGTGCGTGCACGCACGCCGCGGGCCCGTATCACTATGAGAATTTTGAAATCGAGGGCCACGCCTACTATACGAACAATCCGCCCGCGGGCGCGTTCCGCGGCTTCGGCGTGACGCAGACCTGCTTTGCGACCGAAACGCTCCTAAATGAGATGGCCGACCTTGTCGGCATCTCCCCGTGGGAAATTCGCTACCGCAACGCCATCCGCCCGGGCGAGGTGCTGCCGAACGGACAGATCGTCGGCCCCGAAACGGGCCTTGTCGAAACGCTCGAGGCCATCAAGCCCTACTATGACGAAGCGGTCAAAAACGGCGAGCCGGTCGGCCTTGCCTGCGCGATGAAAAACGCGGGCGTCGGCGTCGGTCTTCCCGACTATGGGCGCTGCAAGCTCGTCATCGGCGAGGACGGCAAGGTCCATATCCGCGCGGGCGCATCCTGCATCGGTCAGGGTCTCGGCACGGTGCTGGTGCAGCTCGTCGTGACAAACGCAAAGCTCACGCGCGATCAGGTCGTCTACGACGGCAACAGCACGTTCATAACGCCTGACAGCGGCGATACCTCCGGCTCGCGCCAGACGCTCGTCACCGGCGAGGCCTGCCGCCGCGCATGCCTGCTGCTGCGCGACGCGATGGAGTACCGCTCGCTGAGCGATTTGAAGGGGCAGGAGTTTTACGGCGAATACTACGCCAAGACGAACCCGCTCGGCGCAAATGTGCCGAACCCCGTCAGCCATGTCGCCTATGGCTACGCGACGCAGATGTGCATTCTCGACAAGGAGACGGGCAAAATTAAAAAGATGGTCGCCGCACACGATGTCGGTAAGGCCATCAACCCGCTGTCCTGCGAAGGGCAGATCGAGGGCGGCGTCGTGATGAGCATGGGCTACGCCTTGACAGAGCAGTACCCGCTCGACCACGGCAAGCCCACGGCAAAATACGGCACGCTCGGCCTGTTCCGCTCGCATCAGATCCCCGAGATCAAGGCGATCGTCATCGACAAGCCGGGATTAAACCTCGCCAACGGCGCCATCGGTATCGGTGAGATCACGTCCATCCCCACGGCGCCGGCCATCGCGCAGGCGTATTACCGCTACGACGGCGAGCGCCGCCGCAGCCTGCCGCTCGACCATACGCCGTACAAAAAGTAATACAATCAGGAGAGAGCTATGAAACGAGTTCTCATCATCTATACCGGCGGCACCATCGGTATGACGCGCACGGAAAACGGCTACGCGCCGCGCGCAGGCTACTTCCGCGCCGCGCTCGACGCCATCCCCGACCTCCGCGCGCCGGAGATGCCGGAGTGGGAATTCTATGAGCTCTCGCCGCTGCTGGATTCATCCAACATGACCGTGCGCGAATGGAACTGCATCGCAGAGCTGATCGCGCAGAAATATGACGATTACGACGGCTTCGTCGTCCTGCACGGCACGGACACGATGGCCTACACGGCTTCGGCACTGTCGTTCATGCTCGATGGGCTCGACAAGCCCGTGGTGCTCACGGGCTCGCAGATCCCGCTGTGCGAAATTCGCAGCGACGGGCGCGACAACCTCATCACCGCGCTGCTGATTGCGGGGGAAGGCATCGTGCGTGAGACGTGCCTGTACTTCGGCGGAAAGCTGCTGCGCGGCAACCGCGCGACAAAATACTCCGCCGACGGACTCATCGCTTTCGTTTCGCCCAACTACCCGAGCCTTGCCGAGGCGGGCATTTCCATCAAATATAACGAAGCCGCCCTCCTGCCGCGGCAGGAAGGCGGGCTCAAGCTCCAGACGCTTGATAATATTCCCATCGGCGTCATCAAGGTATTTCCGGGCATTCAGTTTTCGCTGTTCGAGGCCATTATGACCGAAAAGCTCCGCGGTATCGTCATCGAGACGTTCGGCGCGGGCAACATCCCCGGCGACGGGAACGCGCTGCTGCCCATCATCCGCAAGGCGTTTCAGAACGGCACGGTGCTCACGGTTTGCTCGCAGTGTCCGCAGGGCGCGGTGTCGCTCGGCACCTACGAAACGTCCAGCGCGCTCAAAAAAGCGGGCGCGGTCAGCGGACTCGACATGACGACCGAGGCCGCCGTCGCCAAGCTGTACTATCTCTTCTCCTGCGGCTACGACAAGGAGAAGATCAAACAGACAATGGAGGAGAATCTCCGCGGCGAGATCAGCGTTTCTTGAGCGCTTCGAGCGCTTCCTTCGTGTCAACGTCGCAAAGCTCCGTCTCCGGCGCTTCAAAGAGCAGCAGATCATCTAAATGCCTCTTGATGACCGCGCTGCCGCCGACATCGCCCTCAAGCGATAAAAGCTCAGGAAAGAAGCGGGCAGGGAAGAGGCAGGGGTTGCCCCGCACGCCGTTGTGTCCCAATCCGACGATGTTTTTGCTGTGCGCGCGGAAGAACTCAAGCTCCTGCGCGACGGTCTTGCGCTTGAGCATCGGCTGGTCGGCCACCATGAAGCAGAGCGCGTCACAGTCTGACAGCGCCGCCGTGCCGAGGCGGATCGTCTCGCTCTGGCCGCGCTCGGGATGCTCATTCCGCAGCGTTTCAAAGCCAAATTTTTTGGCGGCCGCTTCCACGTTTTCGTGCTGCGTCACGACCAGCACGCGGGAAAAGCTCTCCCGCGGGATCGCCTCAAGCGCATGCTCGATAAGCGGCTTTCCGTTTACCATCGCGGCGAGCTTGTTCTCGCCAAAGCGCGCGGCACTGCCCGCCGCCATGACTACGCATCCTATTTTCAACGTGTTATCCATCTAAAATCACCAGTCATTCGTTTCTTTTTCACCAATCGGCAGAAAAAAGCGGATAAAATGGTACATCCGCGATCATTTGTATTATATCACGCATGCAGCACTGTACACGCTGTGCGAAATGTGCTAAAATAATAGCAAAGGAGTTGCAGATTTCGAGCAAAACCGACAAAGCGGCTGCTCGGAACAGGAGGTAGACAGATGAGCAAGGTAGGAAAAAGCGAGATCCGCGTCGATGCGTTCGACAAGGTCACCGGACGCACGAAATACTATGAGGATCGGATGCCGGCCGGTGCGCTCTATGCGCGCATCAAGCATTCCACCATCGCGCACGGATTTGTCAAATCAGTCGACAAGTCCGCGGCGGAGGCCATCCCCGGCGTTGTGAAGGTGCTGACCTGCTTCGACGTGCCGGAGCACTGCTTCCCGACGGCGGGCCATCCCTGGTCGATGGACCCGGGGCATCAGGACGTGGCCGACCGCAATCTTTTGAACCGCCATGTGCGCTACTACGGCGACGACGTCGCGGTCGTCATTGCGGAGGATGAGGTCTCGGCCATGCAGGGCGTGCGCGCGCTGAAGGTCGAATATGAGGAACTCCCGTTTGTGCTCGACGTGCAGAAGGCCATGGAACCCGACGCGCCCTGTATCCACGAAAATTTCCCAGGGAATATCCTGAAGCACACCGATATCCGCAAGGGCAATTATCAGCAGGCGATCAAAGAGCCCGGCCTCATCAAGGTCGAGGGCTGGTACAACACCCCCACCGTGCAGCACAGCCACATTGAAAACCACGGCTGCTACGCTTATGAGGAAAATGGCCGCATCGTCGTCGTGTCCTCCACGCAGATCCCGCACATCATCCGCCGCATCGTCGGTCAGGCGCTCGGGCGTCCGTGGGCGGATATCCGCGTCATCAAGCCCTACATCGGCGGAGGATTTGGCAACAAGCAGGATGCGCTCTATGAGCCGCTGTGCGCGTGGTGCTCTACGCAGGTGCACGGAAAATGCGTGCGCATCGACTGCTCGCGTGAAGAGACATTCGTCAGTAACCGTGTGCGCCACTCGATCCGCTTCCATATCATCACGTGGCTCCATAAGGACGGCTCGATTGCCGCGCGCAAGGTCGAGTGCTTCTCCAATCAGGGCGCGTATGCCTCGCACGGCCATTCGATCGTCGCCAAGGCCATGGGCTCGTTCCCGCAGATCTATCCCTGCGACAATTTCGAGGGCGACGCTTACACCGTGTACACAAACCGCCCCGCCGCGGGCGCGATGCGCGGCTACGGCATGCCGCAGGCGTCGTTCGCGGACGACGCGAACATCGACGAGTGCGCGAAGGCCGTTGGCATGGAGCCGCTCGAATACCGCATGAAGTACATCATGCCCAAGGGCTTCCACGACGGCTTCTCAGGTAACACGAACTACTACGATTCCTTCCGCGAATGTCTGGAAAAGGGGAAGGAGTACATCGAATACGACAAAAAGCGCGAGGAGTATGCCAAGGACATCGGCCCCGTCCGCCGCGGCATCGGCGTGGCGGCCTTCTGGTACAACACGGCGGTGTATCCCATCTCGCTTGAAACGTCCTCGAACCGCATGCTCCTGAACCTCGACGGCACGGTGACGATGCAGTGCGGTGAGACGGAGATCGGGCAGGGCGCGGACACGGCCTATGCGCAGATGACGGCCGAGGCCGTCGGCCTTGCAAGCTACCGCGATGTGCGCGTTGTCTCCTGCCAGGATACCGACATTACGCCCACGGGTCTCGGCGCTTACGCAAGCCGCCAGACCTACGTTGCGGGCTTCTCCATCCGCCAGACGGCGGCGCTCCTGCGCGAGAAGATCTTAGCTTATGCGGCAAAGCTCACCCGTCAGGCAGTTTCGAATATGGACATTGTCGACGGAAACATCATCCGCATTGGCGACGGCGCGGTGCTCATGTCGCTCAAGGAACTTGCGATGACGGCACAGTACAACGCCGCGGACTCCGAGCACATCACCGCCGAGTCGACCTACACCATCCGCAACAATGCCTATTCCTTCGGCTGTACCTTTGCCGAGGTCGAGGTCGATATCCCGATGTGCAAGGTCACGCTCAAGGACATCATCAACGTCCACGACTGCGGAAATCTCATCAACCCCGCCCTTGCCGAGGCGCAGGTCCACGGCGGCATGTCCATGGCCATCGGATTTGGCATGAGCGAGCAGCTTTTATTCGACGAGAAGACGGGCCGCCCCCTCAACAATAATCTTCTCGACTACAAGCTCTCGACGTTCATGGACCACCCGCATCTCGAGGCGCAGTTTATCGAAAATCCCGAGCCGACGTCGCCGTTCGGCACGAAGGCGCTCGGCGAACCGCCCGCGTGCTCGGGCGCGCCCGCCATCCGCAACGCCATCTACAACGCCACCGGCGTCGCCATCGACACCGTTCCCATCACCCCGCACGTTCTGTACGCCGAGTTCAGCAAGGCGGGGCTCATCCACGACAGCTGGAAGGAGGAGAAGTGAGCCATGTATGACATGAAAGCACTCTATGAGGCGGAAAGCGTCGAAAACGCCGTCGCCCTCCGCTTGGAGCATCCCGAGGCGCAGATCATCGCTGGCGGCAGCGACGTGCTCGTGCAGATGCGCGAGGGCAAACGCGCCGGAAAGGAGCTCATCTCGATCTACGGCCTCGACGAGCTGCGCGGCGTGAGCATCGACGAGGAGGAGAACATCCGCATCGGCTCGCTCTCGAGCTTTTCCCACATCACGCGTGACCCCATCATCCAGAAGTACATCAATGTCCTCGGCGAGGCGGTCGACATGGTCGGCGGCCCGCAGATCCGAAACATCGGAACCATCGGCGGCAACACCTGCAACGGCGTGACGAGCGCGGACTCCGCCTCCACACTGCATGCGTGGGAGGCCATCGTGGAGCTGACGGGGAAGGACGGCATCCGCCGCCTGCCTATCAAAGACTTTTACATCAAGGCCGGTCAGGTCGACATCCGCGTGGAGGATGGCGAGGTCCAGACCGCCATCCTCATCCCAAAGGCGAGCTACGAAAACTGCTATGGCTACTACATCAAGTACGCCATGAGAAACGCGATGGACATCGCGACGCTCGGGTGCAGCGTGAATGTGCGCCTGTCGCCCGACAAGCAGACTATTGAGCGCCCCCGCATCGCCTACGGCGTTGCCGGTCCTGTGCCGATGCGCTGCCCGAGCGCGGAGGCAGCTGCCAAGGATAAACCCTTGACACTTACGACAGCGGAAGAGTTTTCTCTCGCCGTGCTCAACGATATCCACGCGCGTGACAGCTGGCGCGCCTCCAAGGCGTTCCGCGAACACATCGCGGTCGAAATGGCCAAGCGCTGCCTGATCGAGTCTATCAAACGGGCGGGAGGTGTCATCAAATGAGTCAGTACAAGCTGGTGCGATTCAACTTAAACGGCAAGGACGTTGAGAAAATGGTCGACGTGCGTGCGTCGCTGACCGATATGCTGCGAAACGATTACCATATGACGTCCGTGAAGAAGGGCTGCGAGGTCGGCGAGTGCGGCGCCTGTAACGTCATCATCGACGGCGAGGCATTCAACTCGTGCATCTACCTCGCCGTCTGGGTGGACGGCAAGCACATCCGCACGCTCGAAAGCCTGATGGGGCCCGACGGCGAGCTGAGCGACATCCAGCAGGCGTTCATTGAAGAGACCGCTGTCCAGTGCGGCTTCTGCACGCCGGGCTTCATCATGACTGCGGTCGAGATCTTGGAGACGAACCGCCTCTACACCGATGACGAGCTCAGAAAGCTTCTCTCCGGCCATCTGTGCCGCTGCACGGGCTATGAAAATATTCTGCGCGCGGTGAAAAAGACGATGTATCGCCGCCTCGGCCTGCCGCTTCCGGAATAAGGCCGCGCCTTTACAAAATCGAAACAGGAAAAAATATTGTCTTCTTGCGAAATCGGTGCTATAATCCAAATAGCACCGATTTTGTTTCAAGGCGCGAAAAAGGAGGAATCTTTATGGTCATTACGGTTGGCAGACAATACGGCAGCGGCGGACGCGAGATCGGCACGATGCTTGCCAAGCAGCTCGGCATCGCCTATTACGACGACATGCTGCTCAAGGAGGCGGCAGAGGAGAGCGGACTTTGCGAAGAGCTGTTCCGTTCCTTTGACGAACGCCCGAAGAGCTTTCTCTATTCCATCGCGATGGACCCCTATTCCTTCTCGATGAACCATGTGACGCCCAAGGGCTCCATCGAACAGCAGGTGTACCTGGCGACCTACGACACGATCAAAAAGCTCGCCGACAAGGGCCCCTGCGTCCTGATCGGCCGCTGCGCGGACTACGCGCTCAAGGATCGCGACGACGTCATCAATCTCTTCATCACGGCTCCGCTCGAAAACCGCATCAAGCGCGTTGCCGCCCGCAACGGCATCAGCGAGAACGAGGCGAAAGACCGCATCAAGAAGACGGATAAGTCCCGCGCTTCCTACTATAACTACTATTCCGCCAAGGACTGGGGCGATGCCAAGAGCTATGACCTCTGCATCGATTCGAGCCTGCTCGGCATCGATGGCACGGTCGAGCTTTTGAAGGACCTTATCCGCATCAAGGGCATCAAGTAAACGAAAAATCTAAAAAAGCAGCCGTTTCATACGGCTGCTTTTTTCCGCTATTCACGGCGGTTCAACTTGACGAAAAAGGAAAGAGCGAATTTGTGAAAAAAGTTTACGCTTTCCCCCTATGCAAAAGAGCAAAAATACGCTAAAATAGTAGCTGTGAAAATTTGAACTTGTTCCTGAAAGGGGAGATTATGAGCATGGCTCAACTCAAGTATAAGCGCGTGCTGCTCAAGATCAGCGGCGAGGCGCTGGCGGGCGACAAGCACTTCGGCTTCGACTTCGACGTCGTTTCCAAGGTGTGCGACGTCATCAAAAAGTGCACGGACATGGGTGTGCAGATGGGCGTCGTCATCGGCGGCGGCAACTTCTGGCGCGGCGTGAAAAACGGCGAGGGCTACATCGAGCGCACCCGTGCCGACCACATGGGCATGCTGGCCACGGCGATGAACTGCATGGCGGTCGCCGATGTGCTCGAGCAGAAGGGCGTCGACGTGCGCGTGCAGACGGCGCTGGAGATCAAAGAAGTCGCCGAACCCTACATCCGCGCCCGCGCCATCCGGCATTTGGAAAAGGGCCGCGTAGTGCTCTTTGGCTGCGGCATCGGCTCTCCGTTCTTCTCGACCGATACGGCAGCGGTGCTGCGCGCAGCAGAGATCAACGCCGACGTGATCCTGCTCGCCAAGAACATCGACGGCGTTTACAACGCCGACCCCGCCAAGGATGCAAATGCGATCAAGTACGACGCCATCTCCTATGAGGACGTGCTGGCCCAGCACCTTGCGGTCATGGACTCCACGGCCACGTCGCTTTCGATGGACAACCACATTCCCGTGCTCGTCTTTGCGCTCAAGGACCCGGAGAACATCATCCGTGCGGTCGAGGGCGAGAAGATCGGCACCATTGTTGGCGAAAACTGAGCGACCCCGCACTTGCGGTTTTACGATAAAAATTTTTGAGGAGGTATCCCCATGAATAAAGAAGATTACAAGGTTTATTCCGACAAAATGAGAAAGAGCATCGACGCGGTGAACGCGGACTTTGCCTCTGTGCGCGCAGGCCGCGCCAACGCCTCTGTGCTCGACCGCATCAGCGTCGACTACTACGGCTCTCCCACGCCCATCCAGCAGATCGCGGCCATCGCTTCTCCCGATCCGCGCCAGCTCGTCATCACCCCGTGGGACGGCACGGCCCTCAAGCCCATCGAGCGCGCCATTCAGGAGTCTGACCTTGGCATCAACCCGCAGAACGACGGCAAGTCCATCCGCCTGAACTTCCCGCAGCTCACGGAGGAGCGCCGTAAGGAGCTCGTCAAGCAGATCCATAAGTATTCCGAGACCGGCAAGGTCGCCATCCGCAACATCCGCCGCGACGCGATGGAGGCCTTCAAAAAGAAGCAGAAGGCCAGCGAGATCACCGAGGACGACCTGAAGGTTGCCGAAAAGGACCTGCAGAAGCTGACCGACGACATGTGCAAAGAGGTCGACGCCCTTCTCGAGAAGAAAGAGAAGGAGCTCATGGCGGTCTGATATGGGGCTCTTTTCCAAAGAGAACAAGGCAGGGCAGGTTGACTTGAACAACCTGCCTTGTCATGTTGCCGTCATTATGGACGGCAACGGCCGCTGGGCGCAAAAGCGCGGCCTCCCGCGCTCGGCCGGTCACAAGGCGGGGGCGGAGACATTTCGAAAGCTCGGCACCTACTGCAAGAACCTGGGCATCGACTATCTGACGGTCTACGCCTTTTCGACCGAAAACTGGAAGCGCCCGAAGGACGAGGTCGACGGCATCATGCACTTACTCGAGCAATATCTGCACGAGTGCATCGACACGATGGAAAAGGACGGCAACCGTCTGCGCTTTCTGGGCGACCTCAGCGTGCTGACGCCGGAACTTCGGGAACTCATCGATGAGACGAATGAGATCTCCTCCCGCATCGAGGGCTTTCAGGCGAATGTCTGCCTCAACTACGGCGGACGCGACGAGATCCTGCACGCCGCCCGCGCCTTCGCGCGCGACTGCGCGGCAGGGAAGCGGGACGCGGACGCTTTGACCGAGGAGGGCTTTTCGCGCTACCTCTATTCATGCGGACTTCCCGATCCCGACCTTCTCATCCGCCCGGGCGGGGAGAAGCGCATCAGCAACTACCTTTTGTGGCAGTGCGCGTACAGCGAGTTCTACTTCTGCGACACGCTCTGGCCCGACTTTACCGAGAAAGAATTCGACAAGGCGCTCATCGCGTATCAGCATCGCGAGCGCCGCTTCGGCGGACTAAAACAGGAGAAACAGAAATGAAACAAAGATGGTTGGTGGTGATCGTTGGATTGCCGGCGCTGCTCGCCGTGCTGCTTGCCTGCCCCGCATGGGCGACGATGCTCGTCGTCTGCGGCATCGCGGGCATTGCGGCCTATGAGCTGCTGCACACGGCAGGGGAGAACGTCCCGGCGGATTTCTACTGGGGACTTGTCACATCGGTCGTCATGCAGGAGATATGGCTCTTTTGGGAAAGGGCGAGCGGTGTACACGCTTTCCCGATTTCGACTGTTACGCTCTTCCGCTGGATCCTTGTGATGGGGGCGTTTCTCTCCGCGGTTGTCTATTACGGCAAGGAAAAGCCCTTCACATTCCACGATGTGGCGGTGACCATCGTCGGCGGCATCGTGTTCCCGGCGATGTACAGCTGCATTTTCCTGCTGCGCATGGACGAAAACTATGGCAAGCTCTATGTGCTCGCACCGTTCTGCGTCGCCTTTGTGGGCGATGCGCTGTCGATGTACTTTGGCATGTGGTTCGGCAAGCGCAAGATGGCGCCGCACGTCAGCCCGCACAAGACCTGGGCAGGCGCGATCGGTGGGCCCATCGGCAGCGCGCTTGCGCTGGTGCTGCTCGGCGTTGTCGGCAAGGCATGGCTCGGCTATGCGCCCAATTACCTCATGCTGATCCTCGTGGGCGTGGTGGCCAATATCTTCGGCCAGCTCGGCGACCTCTCGATGTCGCTCGTCAAGCGCGAGGCCGGTATCAAGGACTACAGCCACCTCTTCCTGACGCACGGCGGCATGCTCGACCGCTTTGACTCCACGCTCTTCATCGCGCCGGTCGTGTGGGCTGCGGTCTGTGGAGGCCTATTATGACAAGGAGTATTGCTTTACTCGGTTCTACCGGCTCCATCGGCCGCCAGACGCTTGAGGTGGCGCGCGAGCTGGGGCTTTCCGTCGCTGCGCTGACGGCGAATAAAAGCGTTGACCTCATCGAACAGCAGGCGCGGGAATTTTGCCCGCGTCTTGCCGTGCTTTATGACGAGGATGCGGCGCGCGAGCTCCGCGCGCGGCTTTCCGACACAAACACCCAAGTGCTCTCCGGCATGGAGGGCCTTCTGGCCGCGGCCACGGCGGACGACGCTGACACGGTCGTCACCGCCGTGATGGGCATGATCGGACTCCAGCCGACGCTCGCGGCGATCGAGAAGAAAAAGCGCATCGCGCTTGCCAACAAGGAAACGCTCGTCTGCGCGGGCGAGCTCGTGGTGGACGCGGCGGAAAAATACGGCGCGGAGATCGTCCCCGTCGACAGCGAGCACAGCGCGATCTTCCAGTGCTTGCAGGGCTGCCGTGACCGCGGCGAGATCAAGCGCCTCATTCTGACCTGCTCGGGCGGGCCGTTCTACGGCCTGAGTCTGCAGGAGCTTGCGACTAAGACAAAGGCCGACGCGCTCAAGCATCCGAACTGGACAATGGGTGCGAAGATCACCATCGACTCCGCGACGCTGATGAACAAGGGCCTTGAGATCATCGAGGCCATGCGGCTCTACCGTCTGCCGCTGCGTCAGGTCGACGCGGTCATCCATCGCCAGAGCATCGTGCACTCGCTCGTCGAGTTTCACGACGGGGCGATGCTCGCCCAGCTCGGCACACCGGACATGAAGCTGCCCATCCGCTACGCGATGACGTACCCCAACAGGGCCGTTTCGCCCGCGGAGCCGCTTGACCTTCTCAAGTGCCCGCCGCTGACGTTCGCCGAGCCCGATGAAGAGGTCTTCCGCTGCCTGAAGATCGCCAAGCAGTGCGCCGCCATCGGCAATGTCTACTGCGCGGCGATGAACGGCGCGAACGAAGAGGCCGTCGCGGCGTTTCTGCGCGACGAGATCGGCATCTGTGCCATCCCTGACCTCATCGAAGCGGCGCTCGATAAAACCGAGACGGTATATCAGCCGCAGCTTTCGGATATTCTGGAAGCAGACCGGCTCGCGCGCGAGGCCGTGCGCGAAAAGCTCAACTGACCAAATTTAGGAGAGACCATGGTTTATATTCTCATTGCGATCCTGATTTTCGGCGTGCTCATCGCCGTGCATGAGTTTGGCCACTTTTTGGCGGCCAAGGCCTGCGGCGTGCGCGTCAACGAATTTTCCATCGGCATGGGCCCGCAGCTTTTCCATAAGACGAAGGGGGACACCGAATACTCCCTGCGGCTCCTGCCCATCGGAGGCTACTGCGCCATGGAGGGCGAGGACGAGGATTCGGACGACGACCGCGCGCTGGGCCGCCAGGTCTGGTGGAAGAAGTTCATCATCTTCGTCGCGGGCGCGTTCATGAACTTTCTGACGGGCCTCATCATCGTCATCTGTCTGTATGCGGGTGCGCAGGCATTCTACACGACGGAGATCGTCGAGCTGAACCCCGATTTCCCGCAGCAGGGAGAGGACGGCCTGATGCCCGGCGACACGATCTACGCCATCAACGGTGAGCGCATTTATTTAAAGAGCGACGTGTCGCTCATCATGGGCCTTGGCGACACGGGCACGATCGACATGACCGTCCTGCGCGACGGCAAAAAGTTCGACCGCACGCTCACTAGGCAAGTCTACACCGACGAAAACGGTAAGGAGTACGAGGCCTACGGCTTTACCTACGGCGGTATCGTCGAGGCGACGCCGCTTCTGCGCCTGCAATACAGCTGGTACCAGACGATGGACTATGTCCGCATCGTGAGACTGAGCCTGCAAATGCTGCTTTCAGGCGCGGCGGGCGTGAACGATCTGAGCGGCCCGGTCGGCATCGTCTCGACCATCACGGAGGTCGGCAAGGAGACCGAGGCTACCGAGGGCTTCGGCGCGGCGCTTGAAAATATTCTCTTTTTCGCCGCGATGTTCGCGGTGAACCTCGCCGTGATGAACCTGCTGCCGCTGCCCGCACTCGACGGCGGACACGTGCTGTTCCTGCTCGTCAACGGCATCGCCGTGGCGCTTTTCAAAAAGGAAATTCCGTCCAAATATCTGAACGTCATCAACGGCATCGGCTTTGCGCTTTTAATGGCGCTGATGCTGTTCGTCACGTTCCACGACATTGTCAAGCTCCTGTGAGGAGGATGATCTTATGAGCAAGCAAATTATCGCAGGCGGCGTCGCTATCGGCGGCGGCGCGCCGGTCACAATCCAGTCGATGTGCAACACGCACACTGAGGATGCCAAGGCCACCATCGCGCAGATCCACGCGCTCGAAGAGGCGGGCTGCGAGATCGTGCGCGTCACGGTGCCGAATATGGAGGCCGCGCACGCGCTGAGCGAAATTAAGGAGAATATCTCCATCCCGCTCGTCGCGGACATTCATTTCGACTACCGTCTCGCCGTCGAAGCGGCGGCGCGCGGCGCGGACAAAATTCGCATCAACCCCGGCAACATCGGGGGAGATGACCGCGTCAAGGCGGTCGTAGACGCCTGCCGTGAACATAAGGTTCCCATCCGCATCGGCGTAAACGGCGGCTCGCTTGAAAAGGAGCTGCTCGCAAAATATGGCCGCGTGACGCCCGAGGCGCTCGTCGAGAGCGCGCTCAGACATGTGCGGCTGCTTGAAAAGTTCGATTTTACCGAGATCTGCATCTCGGTCAAGAGCTCTGATGTACCGCTCAACATGGCGGCCTATCGCCTTCTGCACGAAAAGGTCGACTATCCGCTCCACCTCGGCGTGACCGAGGCGGGCACGCCCACGATGGGGCTTTTGAAGTCCGCCATCGGCATCGGCGGCCTTCTGTGCGAGGGCATCGGCGACACGATGCGCGTCTCGCTCACGGCGGACCCCGTGGAAGAGGTCTACGCCGCCAAGCGCATTTTGCAGGCCTGCGGCATCCGCCGCAGCGGTGTGAACCTCGTCTCCTGCCCGACGTGCGGCCGCACGGCGTACGACATGATCCCGATTGCCGAGGAGCTAGAGCGCCGTCTTGCCGACTGCAAGAAGAATATCACGGTCGCCGTGATGGGCTGCGTCGTCAACGGGCCCGGTGAGGCCTCGGCCGCCGATATCGGCGTGGCCGGCGGTAAAGGTGAGGGCATGATTTTCCGAAAAGGAAAAATCCTTTACAAAGTGCCGCAGGAAAAGCTTGTCGACGCTTTGATGGAGGAAATCAAAAAACTCTGACCGAGCGGAAACGATACTGAGATAAGGTTGTGGCTATGGCACAAAAGATTCCTTTTTTTGAATTATTCACCGACTTTTCGCCGGATTTTGACCTGCGCGTCCCGCTCAACGCCGCGATGGTCACGAACATGGTGCTCGAGCCGGAAAAGCGCACGATGACGCTCGACATGACCGTGCGCGCGGAGATGAACGACTCGACGCGCGAAACGGTCGAGCAGCTTCTTGCGCGCAATTACGACTTAAAGCGCGTGGACATCCACGTCAAATCAACGGCGGAGGCCTTTCCCGACATGTTGAAGAACGCTGGCCGCAAGGTGAGCGGCAGCGGCAGTGTCATCATGGGCCGCGAGATTGCAAAGGGGAGAGTGCTCCCCATCAGCGAGCTGACGCCAAAGGCCGGTCACGTCGTCGTTGAGGGCAAGGTCTTCAAGTTCGACTGCCACGAGACGCGCCGCGCCGGCGTCTGGACGATGTTGCTCGAAATGACGGACTACGAAGGCTCGCTCTTCATCCGCCGCAGCATGCCCGAGCGCGAGGCGACGGAGCTTCTTGGCAAGATCAGCGTCGGCATGTGGCTGCGCGTCAGCGGCCGCATGGAGCTCTCCTACGATGGTAAGGATATGCAGCTCAACCCGCAGGACATCATGCAGATCGACCACGCCGAGCGCACGGACACGGCGGAGGAAAAGCGCGTCGAGCTGCACTTACATACCCGTATGTCCAACATGGACGCGCTGACCGATACCGCCGCGGTCGTCAAGCGCGCGATCAAGTGGGGGATGCCCGCCATCGCCATCACGGATCACGGCGTAGCGCAGAGCTTCCCGGACGCCTGGCACACCGGCGAGGGTAAAATAAAACTCCTTTACGGCTGTGAGGGCTATTTTCTCAACAACATCGACGACCGTATCTGTGTGCACGGCCCGCAGGACGGCGATTTTTCGACTGAGATCTGCTGTTTCGACATTGAAACAACGGGTCTGAAGGTCGCGCACGATGCCATCACCGAGATCGGTGCGGTCATTCTGAAAGACGGCGAGATCGTCGACACGTTCCAAACCTTTGTCGACCCCGAGCGCCGGCTTTCGCCTGAGATCATCGGCCTGACCGGCATCACAGACGACATGCTGCGCGGCGCGCCGAAGCTGGAGGACGCGCTGCACGCGTTTTTGGCCTTTGCGGGCGGCCGCCCGCTCGCTGCGCACAATGCGGAGTTTGATATCAGCTTCATCCGCGCAGGCTGCAAAAAGTGCGGCATCCCGTTCGAGCCGACGTATCTCGACTCGCTGATTTTCGCGCAGAATCTCCTGCCCGAGCTCGGCAAGTACAAGCTCGACATCGTGGCCGACCACTTGCAGCTCCCGCAGTTCAACCACCACCGCGCGTCCGACGATGCGGTCCCGGTCGCGCAGATGCTGGCCAAGTTCTTCGTCATGCTCGAAGAGCGCGGCGTCACGCGCCTCCAGCAGATCAACGACGAGATGACGAAGCTCCGCCCGCTCGGCGTCAAGCGCAACCGTTTCCCAAAGCACATCATTCTGATCGCCAAGAACAAGGTGGGCCTCAAGGACCTCTACCAGCTCATCTCGGCGTCGAACCTCAAATACTTTAAGCGCGTGCCGATCATCCCGAAAAGCGAGCTTGTCGCGCATCGCGAGGGCTTGATCATCGGCTCTGCCTGCGAGGCGGGCGAGCTGTTCCGCGCCATCGTCGACCACAAGGACTGGAATGAGCTCAAGCGCATCGCCTCGTTCTACGACTATCTTGAAATTCAGCCGCTCGGCAATAACCGCTTCATGGTGCGCGACGGCACGGTGCGCGACGACGAAGACCTCAAGGACTTCAACCGCACTGTTGTCAAGCTTGGCGAAGAGCTCAGCAAGCCCGTCTGCGCAACGGGCGACGTCCACTTCCTCGACCCCGAAGACGAGGTTTATCGCCATATCCTGCTCGCGTCAAAGAAATTCGCCGACGCGAACGAGCCTGTCCCGCTCTACTTCCGCACGACGGACGAAATGCTCAAGGAATTTGACTACCTCGGCAAGGAGAAAGCCTACGAGGTCGTCGTGACGAACACCCGCGCCATCGCCGAGCAGGTGGAGGATATCGAGCTTTTGCCCAAGGGCAAGCTGTTCCCGCCGCGGCTTGAAAATTCGGAAGAAGACCTTAACCGCATGGTGTGGGGGAAAGCGCACGAGCTTTACGGCGACGATCTGCCGCAGCTGATCGTCGACCGGCTGAACGTCGAGCTCGGCAGCATTCTGGGCAAGTACGACGTCGTCTACATGTCGGCGCAGAAGCTCGTGCAGCGCTCGCTCGAGTGCGGCTACCTCGTCGGCTCGCGAGGGTCGGTCGGCTCGTCGCTCGTAGCGTACATGGCCGGCATCACCGAGGTCAACGCCCTGCCGCCGCACTACCGCTGCCCGAAGTGCCGCAACGTCGAGTTCCACGCGGGCGAGTATGGCTGTGGCGCGGACATGCCCGATAAAATGTGTCCCGTCTGCGGCACGAAGTATGTCAAAGACGGCTTCGACATCCCGTTTGAAACTTTCCTTGGCTACGGCGGCGGCAAGGTGCCGGATATCGACCTCAACTTCTCAGGCGAATATCAGGCGCGCGCCCACGCGCACGCGGTCGAGATGTTCGGCAAGACGCAGGTGTTCCGCGCGGGTACGATCGGTACGCTCGCGGAGAAGACGGCCTACGGCTTCGTCAAAAAATACCTCGAGGAAAACGGCATCGCCGCGGGCAACGCCGAGATCGACCGCCTGACGGCGGGCTGCGTCGGCGTGCGACGCACGACGGGCCAGCATCCCGGCGGACTCGTCGTCGTGCCGGACGACATGGATATCGAGGATTTCTGCCCCGTACAGCACCCTGCGGACGACCCCGACAGCGACACGATCACCACGCATTTCGAATATCACTGCATGGAGGACAACCTCTTAAAGCTCGATATGCTCGGCCACGATGACCCGACGATGATCCGCATGCTCGAAAATCTGACGGGCGTGAACGCCCGCGCTATCCCGCTCGACGACCCCGACACGATGTCGATCTTCATCTCGTCCAAGGTGCTCGGCTACGAGAACGACGAAGTGCTCGGCCCCACGGGCGCCGTCGCGATCCCCGAGTTTAACACGCGCTTCACGCGCCAGATGCTCGTCGACACGCAGCCCAAGGACTTCAACACGCTGCTGCGCCTTTCAGGCTTCTCCCACGGCACGGACGTGTGGCTCGGCAACGCGAAGGATCTGATCATCAGCGGCACGGCGAGCGTTCTGGAGACCGTCGGCTGCCGTGACGATATCATGCTCTACCTCATTTCTATGGGGCTTGACCCGAAGATGAGCTTTAAGATCATGGAGGCCGTCCGAAAGGGCAAGGTCAAGGGCGGCAAGGCGGGGGACTGGCCGATGTGGGTCGAAGAGATGCGCAAGCACGACGTGCCGGAGTGGTACATCGAGTCGCTTGCGAAGATCGGCTACCTCTTCCCGAAAGCGCACGCGGTCGCATACGTTATGATGGCGTTCCGTATCGCGTGGTTCAAGGTGCACGAGCCGCTCGCGTTCTACGCGACGTTCTTCTCCATCCGCGCCAAGGCGTTCGACGCCGCCGAGTGCTGCAAGGACGCCGACGCGCTGCGCCGCCGCATCCGCGAGATCGAAAACAACAAGGACGCGACCGCCGTGGAACAGGACTTGATGACGACGCTTGAAGTCTGCTACGAATTCTGCCTGCGCGGCTTCCACTTTGAGCCCATCGATATCTACCGCAGCGATGCGACGAAGTTCGTCGTCACGGAAAACGGCCTGCTGCCGCCGTTCACGTCCGTCCGCGGACTCGGCGAGACCGCAGCGCTCGACACCGTCGAGAAGCGCAAGGGGAAGGACTTTACATCGGTGGAGGAGTTTTCCCTCTGCTGCAACAAACTGTCGCAGACGCATATCGACCAGCTGCGCGCGCTGGGCGCGTTTGCGGGATTGCCTGAAACGAGCCAGTTAACATTGTTTTAACACGCTGTGTTGTATTCTTCCCTGCGTACTCGCAGGGGGGACGTTTTTCCCTGCACCGTGCAGGGGACGCGGATAAGGGGGCCATTCTCTCGCGTGAGAGAATGGCCCCCTTAGACCCCCAAGAGAACGCGAGGGGAGGGCCCCTCGACCCCCAACATTGCCGGTCTGGGGCTTGAAGAGCTGCTCAGCCTGCGGAATCAGGTGCGGTGTACATGGCTTCGCCATGAAGCTTCTGCGATTCGTTACCGATTACAACCGCGCCTTACTATCGTGAGGCGCGAGTGACGTTACCTCGGCGGCAGACTGCTTGCCGAATGCGGCATTGCTGGCGCTCGCCGCATTGAGTAGTACCTCGGTAGACGGAGATTACTGCGCACTTCTACAAGATGGGCAGAGCGGCACCCGCAAGGGGTGTGCCGCATCCGTAAGGCGTCAGAGCCGCCAACGGCTGCGCAACAGCGGATAATAGGAGCAGAGACAAGTCGTATAGCAGTTCCAACGCGGCTTTGCCGCGCTCAGGCATCTCCATTCCGGAGGCATAGAAGTCATTCAAGCCCGAGACTGCCAATCAATCCCTTTCTCTTGGGGGTCCAAGGGGGATATTCTCTCACGTGAGAGAATGGCCCCCTTTT
>OBLO01000777.1_pt1 | contig 30275 bp, 30 predicted proteins | sample 1519401 | NCBI WGS metagenome assembly OBLO01 (sample SAMEA2602897, study PRJEB22501) | metagenome | reverse complement strand
CGGCCTTGTTGCCAGAGTCCTCAGCGGCCACAGCGCTTACGGTGCCAACGCCCTCGCTACCTTCTGCGGCATTCTGGCCGGTGTAGTGGTATACGGCGTTCTGGTCATTACCCTGCGAATCTTACGGGCAGAGGACGTAAAAGCTCTGCCTAAAGGCGAAAAAATAGCCAAACTTTTGCGCTTGAAGTGAACGATTTATAAAAAATCCTGTTATATCAACGTTTTCAGGATAAAATAGCTTGCAAAGGCAGTGGAGATATGGTAAATTTTCAAAGGAAACAACGCTATGGATGGGAGGATCTTCTCACCATCATGCACCTGTTGCGTGCCCCCGAGGGCTGTCCTTGGGACCGTGAGCAGACCCATCAGTCCATCCGCCGGAATTTTCTGGAGGAGACCTACGAGGCGCTGGACGCCATTGACCGGAATGACATCCCCGGTATGTGCGAGGAATTGGGGGATGTTCTGCTTCAGGTGGTGTTCCATTCCGTGATGGAAGAGGAGCAGGGCCGTTTCACCGCAGATGACGTGGTGGACGGCGTGGCTCAAAAGCTGGTGTTCCGCCATACCCATGTATTCGGCGCTGCCGAGGCCGCCGACAGCGCACAGGCGCTGGAGGGCTGGGAGGCTCAGAAAAAGAAGGAAAAGGGGTTCACCTCCCCGGCGGACGCTGTGGAAGCCGTCCCCCATACGCTGCCGGCGCTGTGGCGGGCGGAAAAGATCGTCTCCCGCTCCGTAAAGGCCGGGTTCAACTGGGACTCCGCTGCCGGTGCGCTGGACAAGCTGGATGAGGAAACCGCCGAGCTGCGGCAGGCCGTGGAGGCCGGACAGCCTGTGGACAGTCCTCACGGCATTCGGGAGGAGCTGGGCGACGCTCTGTTCATCCTCTGCAAGATCGCCCAGATGTCCGGTGTGGACCCGGAGGACGCTCTGCACCGGGCCTGCGACAAATACCAAGGTCGGTTCCGCCGGGTGGCGGATGCCGCCGACCGCCCGCTGAACGCTTATACGGAAGCGGAAAAAATCGCTCTTTGGGAGCAAGCCAAAGAAAACTAAGATCTTCATTGCGGAAACGCGATAAAAGATAAATGGAATTTTAATTATTTTACAGGAGGATATACTCATGAACAAAGCTGAACTGATCGCCGCCGTGGCCGCTGCCGCTGAAATTTCCAAGAAGGACGCTGAGACTGCTGTCTCCGCTACTCTGGACGCCATTACCGCCGCTCTGAAGGAAGGCGACAAGGTCCAGCTGGTTGGCTTCGGTTCTTTCGAGGTCAAGTCCCGCGCTGCCCGCACCGGCCGTAACCCCCGTACCAAGGAAGTTGTCGAGATCCCCGCTTCCAAGGTGCCCGTGTTCAAGGCCGGCAAGGCTCTGAAGGACGCTGTGGCTGAATAAATTCACACCGTAAAAGGGGGCGTTATGCCCCCTTTTTCATTTTTCAAGAAAGGAAGCATCATGCGCTTAGACAAATATCTCAAGGTCTCCCGGCTCATCAAGCGGCGGACCGTGGCCAACGAAGCCTGCGACAATGGATTGGTCACCGTCAACGGCAAGCCCGCCCGGGCCTCCTACGAGGTGAAGGAGGGAGACCAGATCACCCTGCGCTTCGGCGTACGGACCGTCACCGTGGAGGTGCTGTCCGTTCAGGAGACCGTGCGGCAGAGCGATGCCGCCGCCCTGTACCGGCAGATCCAATAAGTTCTTCTATCTCCCTCCCTGTCCGCATACACTGAGGGCAGGGAGGGATCTTATGACCAATGACTTCAATATGCCCGTCACCCCTCATCGGCTGGAGCTGATGGACCGGGCGCATCTTACCGTTTCCGGCGTGGAGGATGTGGAGCGTTTCGACGAGAGCGGCGTCATCATGACCACCTCCGCCGGGACCCTGATCGTCACCGGGGAGGACCTGCACATCGGTAAGCTGTCTTTAGAGGGGGGCGAGTTGTATGTGGATGGCCGCATCACCTCCATCTCCTATGAGGACACTCCGAACCGTCAGGGCGGCTTTTTCAGCCGTCTGTTCGGATAGGCCATGGCCATCCATGTCACGGAGCAGCTCCGCACGTTCCTCCTGTCGATTCTGCTGGGGCTGGGCGCCGGGGTCCTGTACGACCTGCTGCGGGCGGTACGGCTACGGCACCCCCGACTGACGGCGCCGCTGGACTTGCTCTACTGTCAGGCCATAGGTCTGGCGGTCTTTCTGTTCGTCCTGCGGCAGTCGGATGGCCAGCTCCGGGGGTTCATCCTGCTGGGAGGTCTGGGCGGCGGCGTTCTGTTTTTTTCCCTGCTCTCACGGCCCCTGCGGCCGGTTTGGGACTTCTGGCTGGACCGGTGGATGGAATTGTTCCAATTTCTGAGTCTACCGGGACGGTTTTGCGCCGCAGTTTGTAAAAAATTTGCATTTCAGGCAAAAACCCTCTTTTATTTTCTCAGGAAATACGCTACAATACATATTGAAGGAGTATGGAAGCCCCTTCGCAAAGGAGGGATGTCCCATGGCAAAGCCCGTCAAACCCGCAAAAAAGAAAAAATCCGGTAATCTGCTGGTTCATGTGGTGCTTCTGCTGCTTCTGGCCACAGTGGGCTGGCGGCTTTATGCCCTTCAGGGGCAGGTCCGGGCCGCGCAGGCGGAACGGGATCAGTATGCCCGGCAGGTAGAGAATGTCCAGCAGGAAAACGAGACGCTGCGGAGCGACATCGCAGAAGGTCCCACCGAGGAGAAAATGAAAGAACTGGCCCGGGAAGAACTGGGCATGATCGACAGCAACAGCTATCTGTTTTTAGATCGATCCAACTGAGCATTACCGGCACAGCCGGTTACTATTATTTTAACAAGAATAAGAATAGGAGTAACACAGCACTTATGGAGTACGAGGTCGGAACAGTCTTAGAGGGCAAGGTCACCAGTATTACAAAATTCGGCGCTTTTGTGGCCTTGGAGGGCGGCAAGTCCGGCCTGGTACATATTTCGGAGATCGCCAACAGCTATGTCAACGATGTACATGACTTTTTGCAGGAGGGGCAGGACGTTAAGGTAAAGCTCCTTGCTATCAAGGACGGAAAGCTGGATCTTTCCATCAAAAAGGCGTTGCCCGCGCCGGAGCGCCCCGCCCAGCGGAACTTCCAGCCCCGTCCGGCAGCAGTCCCCCGTCCCGCGGCGGCTCCCCGGCGGCCCGCCGTTCAGGCAGCGGACACCACCCCCTCCGGCGATCTGGCCTTCGAGGACAAGCTCAAGCAGTTCCTCTCCTCCTCGGAGCGGAAAATGGCGGACCTGAACCGGAATATCTCCGGCAAGCAGGGCGGCCGCAGAAGAAGATAAATCCATTTCAGACTGATAACAACGCAGCCGTCTCCGGGAGAGCTTCCCAGAGACGGCTGCGTCAACTTATATGTGCGGAAAATCTCACAGAAAAAGCGTCCACTCCCGCAAGGGCATATCTGACAGATCCGATCCTCCGCGCCCCTTTTACGCCAGTCTGCGGAAGCATTTATTCTGGGTGTTGCTCCAGAAGTGGGTATCGTCGATGCCGGACACGTAGTAAACAAGCGGAGCGGAAAAGTCATTTTGCAGATAGTCGATGTCCAACGCCGGACAGTATCCCACGCTGCTGCGGTCCCGGACGCGGAAGGCATAGGCGGTTTTGCCAAGCAACTCCAGTGCCGGATACACGATGCGGCAGCCGTCCTCGGAAAACAGCAGAACGGTGGTACCCGCATCATTCACCCAGATACCCGCAAGGGCTTCCTCCGTCACAGCGCTGTAATCCCCCGGCGCTTCATAGCGGTACTCCGTGCGTTCCGTGCGGTCTAAAATCTGCGTAAACAGGGGGAGCAGCTTCCACGCCGCCCACTTCACCCGGCCCGTGCTGCGGTACGGCTGTTTTATGGTATAGCCCGCGTCATCCAGTGCGTCATAGGCCGTCTCATCGCCCCGCATGAGGGCCTCCGCCTCCGTCAGCACCGCCGCCCATGCCCGGGCCAGCTCCACAGCGTTTTCCATGGGCACGTTTTCATCTATCCACCTGAATACGTCCTCCTGCTCCACCGAGTTCACATCGATCCAGTCCAGCAGTTCTCCGGCGGCATAGATAGCCCGCAGAGAGCTGCCCGCCGTGCCGGGCGCCACGTTGTAGATGTCCGTCAGCACGTCTTCCAGACTCAGCGGTTCTTTTTCCTCCGGCTTTGCAGGCTCCGGCGCTTCATTGGGAGGTTCCGTTACCCCCTCCCCCGGCGCCGATGGCATCACACCAGACGGATCCTCCGGCTCCCTGTTTTGCCCTCCGCAGGCGGTCAGCAGCAGAGCCAGCAGCAAACATACCGTCAAGATTCTGCGTTTCAACATATCCACATCTTGATCTTTGATCCGCAGTCATGCCAACCAACGACCTCCACGGGTTCCGGCCATGATTGAAGCCAGATGCCACGCATGGATGCAGTCAATCAGAACAGGCTTTCAAAGAAAGCCTCAATGCCATAAGCAGCACATCTGCATATGCTTATTATATCAATACCATGCGGAAATTCAAGCGAGACTCGCTGACCCCCGGCTTCATGGCGGCAAAGGAGGCATGGAAAAATCCAGAATTGCGGCCGCACGTTCCGTCGTCCAGAAAAACCGCGGGGCCATCCTTACGGATGACCCCGATTCTTGTTTTGCCGTCTGCCCGCTTTTGGCAGTTACTGGTTGTAATTCCGCATTCTCCACACGATGGCAGAGACCTGACCGCGGGTCAGGGTATTGTTGGGCTTATAGGTGCTGGTGCCGTTGGAGAAGTAGCCCTCAATGATGCCGGCGGCATTCAGCGCCTGCACATAGACGTCATTGGTGTCGGTAAAGGGCTTCTTGCTGGGCAGACCGCTGGTAGGCAGCTTCAACGCCTTGGCGGCGATCTGCGCGATCTGCAGACGAGTGATGGGCCCGTTCAGCTTGGGATTGCCGGACACCAGTCCGGCAGCCTTGGCCTTCGCCAGATAGCCGCTGAAGGTGCTGCGCTTCACCGTGGGGGCCTGCTCGCCGTAGCCCGCCGCCAGCATGATGAGCTTCAGGGCCGCGCCGTAAGTAATGGTATTCTTCTCCTGAAACGTTCCGTTGCTGTAGCCGGAGATAACATTGGCGCCGGCAAGTTCCGTAACATACTTATAGCACCAGGTGGAGGTGGAGATATCCGTAAACTTCTTCACGCTGTCCACCACGCCGATGGAGACCACACCGGAGCCAATGGCCGTACCGCTGCTGTTCAAAGCCACATAGGGAATGGAGACAGAGCCGGTGAACCCGCTGTTGGGAATAAAGCGGAGCTGGCTCATAGAGCCGGTCCCATCACCATAGCTATAAGCAGTGGTGACATCTGCCGCATAGGAGCCGCTGTACAGGACGCCAGCCTTAGAGGCAGGCAGTTCCAGCAGCTGGATGCTGCTAAGGCCGAAGCCAGTGGCGGATGCCACTGCGGAATACACGGAGTTGGCCGGGAAGTTCACGGAGGTGCCCTTGGTGGTCACACTGTAAACCTCAGACACCGGAGAAGCCGTCACGCTGATCAGGATGGTCGCGGAAACAGTTGTGCCGTTGCTGCTGTATCCGGTGAAGCCAAGAGACGTGCAGTAATTGCTTCCGCTGGGGATGTAAGTCAGCTCGGAAAGATCATATTCCGATGCAGAGGCGGGACTGTAGGAGAAGACCACATTCCCCGCTGTGGAAGCGGTGAGCGGCATCTGTGCGGAGCCATACTTGCTGGTATTGTAATAGTTGTAATATAGGCTGCCGGTAGCGGGTACACTGGTCAGCGTCAAATACTGCAGGGCTTCGCCAGAGGTGTACTTACGGAAGAGACGGGCAATGTCATTGGCATTGATCTGCAAAGCGGTACTCGGCGTGGTATTGTAGCGGATGTTTCCTACATAGCGGGAGACTCCGGCAGATGTACCGGTAGTGATGACCAGTGTACCGGCAGCGTTCTGGTTGGTTCGGGTGCCGGTGCCGCCATAGGCGGTAAAGCTCAGCTCCACGCTGCCGGAGAAGGACTTGTCCGCCACAAAGCTCAGCTCGTCCAGATCGTAGTCACCATAGTCGCTGTCACCGTAGTAGAACTTATTGCTGCTGAGGCTGGAGCGGGTAAAGGCAGTCTCATTCCGCTTGCCATACCGGGAGTAGAGGGTACCGGCATCGCTGAACGCGCTGTCGGGCCGGCTGAATTCCACATACTTGAAGCTGCCGGTACAGCGGCTGTTCTCGTAGATCTTCTCAAAATCGGCATCGTCAAAGGCAACTTCCTCTCCGGGCTTCACCGTGTAAGTAATGTCACCCTTGGCAGAACTGCTCTTACCGCTGGTGATGACCAACGTACCGGTGACATTCTGGTTGGTCCGGGTACCGGTGCCGCCATAGGCGGTAAAGCTCAGCTCCACGCTGCCGGAGAAGGACTTGTCCGCCACAAAGCTCAGCTCGTCCAGATCGTAGTCACCATAGTCGCTGTCACCGTAGTAGAACTTGTAATCGTCCAGTTCAGAGCGGGTAAAAGAGGTTGCATTCCGCTTGCCGTACCGGGAATAAACGGTACCGGCATTGCTGTAATCAGAGGAAGGCTTTTCAAATACCACATACTTCATCGTGCCGGAGCCGCCAGCATTGTCATAGGCATTAACAAAATCTTCATCGTCAAAGGTAACTTCCTCGCCGGGCTTCACCGTATAGGTGATGTCCCCCTTGGAGGAACCGGAACCGCCGCCGACTTTAATATCCATGGTGCCGTACACATAATTCTTGCCGTCGGCGTCATAGATCTCAAATTTCAGCCGCAGCGTGCCGCTGTCGGCCCGGCGGTTGGCTTCAAATGTCAAGCCATCCAACGCGTAGTCCATATTCTTGGGCACATCGTGGCTGTCATAATAAAACCATGTGTTACGCAGATCGCTTTCACTGAGGCTCACAGTCTTATCATAGTAATTCACAGCGGTCAAGTACCCATAGTCATCCAGATCGCTGTAATCGGTGAATACCACATAGCTGGGATCACCACTATATTCACTTCTGTAAAGGTCGCGGAACTCCCGCTCTTTGAATGATACAGAGTCCCCCTTATCCACTTCATAAGTCAGATCCGCTGAAGATTTTGCGGACACGGCCGGGACCATCGTCATGACCATGACCAGCGTCAGCAGAAAGGCCGGAAGCCGTTTTCTGAAAAATCGTCTCATAAAAACCTCCTAAATTCAGTTTAGCACCTATGTACACTTCTATAAACCTACCATAGCGGAAAGTTGCTTTATAATCATGAACAAATTGTGAACAAGATGCTACAATCCGGTTAAAATTTATCGCTGCGAACAGCCGGAATTTTTTACACCACAGCGGGCATTTCCTTCTCGTGAAACAGTCCTCCAAGCCGGACCCGCTTTTCATGCCGCGCCGCCCTTCTCCAGCCGCGGAAAAGGGGTTTGTATTTTGAGGAAATATCTGCTATAATAAAGGTCAACCTTAGAAAACTTGGCGGCCGGACGCTGCTGCGGGCCGTGTGCCCCCGGCGAACACGCCCGGAGAAATTCCGGGCCGCAGCTTGGGACGATAGGAAGTAATGCGATGATCGATCAATATGGCCGGACAATTGATTATCTGCGGCTGTCGGTAACGGACCTTTGCAATTACCGATGCCAATACTGTATGCCGGCGGACGGCGTGGAAAAGGGTCCCCATGGGGCCGTCCTCTCCGTAGAGGAATACGGCGAGATCGCCCGGGCTGCGGTGAAGCTGGGAATCCGGAAGATCCGTCTCACCGGCGGAGAACCGCTGGTGCGGCGAGGGATTCTGGACATCTGCCGAACGCTGCGGACCATCCCGGAATTGAAGGAGCTTTGCCTCACCACCAACGGCAGCCTGCTGCCGGAGTTAGCAAAGCCCCTGCGGGAGGCCGGAGTGGACCGGCTGAACATCAGTCTGGACACCCTGCGGGCGGAGCGATTCCGGGAAATCACCCGCCGGGGAGATCTGGAGGACACCTTTGCGGGCATCCGGGCAGCGGAGGACGCCGGATTTCAGAATCTGAAGCTGGACACCGTGCTGATGGGCGGCGTGAACGATGACGAGATCGAGGATTTTCTGAACCTGACGAAAGAGCACCCCTGGGAGGTGCGGTTCATTGAACTGATGCCTATGGGGCCCTGTGCGGCATGGCCAAAGGAACGCTTTCTGCCGGTAACTGAGATTCTGAACCGATTCCCGGCGCTGGAAGAAATCGAACCCAATGGCGTGGCCCGGCGGTACCGTCTGCCGGGAGCCATGGGTGCTGTGGGGCTGATCACCCCCATGAGCCACGAGTTCTGTGGAGCGTGCCGCCGCATCCGGGTAACGGCGGACGGCAAGCTGAAGGGCTGTCTCCACAGCCGGGAGGAAATCTCCCTCCGGGGACTTCACGGCAGGGAATTGGAGGACGCCATCCTACGGGGCATCCTGCATAAGCCCAAGGGGCACCACCTCACGGAACATGCCAGCGATACGCCCCGGACCATGAATGAGATCGGAGGCTGAACCATGGGAGAACTGACCCATTTCAACGAGCAGGGCCGCGCCCGGATGGTGGACGTGACGGAAAAGGCCGTGACCCACCGGCGGGCGGTGGCGGCGGGGGAGATCCGCGTATCACCGGAAACTATGGTCCATATCAAAAACGGTACCCTGAAAAAGGGAGACGTGCTGGCGGTGGCCCAGGTGGCGGGCATCCAGGCCGCCAAGCACAACTGGGAGCTGATCCCCATGTGCCACCCTCTGCCCCTGACAGGTATCGACATCACGTTCCATCTGTCGGACCAGCCCTGCATGGTGGAGATCCGGGCGGCGGTCACCTGCACCGGCGTCACCGGCGTAGAGATGGAGGCCCTGACCGCCGTTTCCGTGGCGGCCCTCACCGTTTACGATATGTGCAAGGCGGTGCAGAAGGATATGGAGATCACCAACATCCGCCTGCTGGAAAAATCCGGCGGCAAGAGCGGAGACTATAAGCGAGAGGACTGATAGAACCATGGCAAGGGTCGTATCCGTCAATATCAGCGAGAAAAAGGGTACTGTCAAGACGCCGGTGACGGAAATCCGGCTGAAGCTGCGCCACGGCATTGTGGGGGACGCCCACGCCGGGGACTGGCACCGCCAGATCTCTCTGCTGGCGGAGGAAAGCATCGACTCCATGCGCCCCCGCTCCCCCATCGCTCTGGACCCCGGCGTATTCGCGGAGAACATTAACACGGAGGGCATCGACCTCAAGCATCTGCCCGTGGGGACCCACCTGCGGATCGGTGAGACGGAGGTGGAGGTGACGCAGATTGGCAAGGAGTGCCACAATGACTGCGCCATCAAAAAGGCGGTCGGCAAGTGCGTCATGCCCACGGAGGGCATCTTCGCCGTGGTGGTAAAAGAGGGCGTTGTCAGGCCCGGAGACGAAATTGAGGTGCTGAAGTGAAGCTGATCCGAACAGAGGAGGCCGTGGGCCACGTGCTGTGCCACGATATGACCCAGATCATCAAGGATCAATATAAGGACGCCCGGTTCCGCAAGGGCCACATCGTCACAGAGGACGATATTCCCGTGCTGCTGAGCATGGGCAAGGAGAACCTGTATGTCTGGGAGATGACTCCGGGCATGGTCCACGAAAACGATGCGGCGGAGCGGCTGCTGGCCCTGTGCGGTCAGGAGAACATGCTCCGCAGCGAGACGAAAGAGGGCAAGATCGAGCTGACCGCCGCCTGCGACGGCCTGTTCCGGGTGGACAGCCAGCGGCTCATCGCTGTCAACTCCCGGGAGGACGTGATGATCGCCACCCGGAAGGGCAATACCGCCGTGAGAAAGGGCGACAAGTTGGCGGGAATGCGGGTCATCCCTCTCATCATCAAGGAGGAAACGCTGCAAGCCGCCGAGCAGGCGGCGGGCGCCGGCCCTCTATTGGAGCTGTTGCCCTATGTGAAGAAAACCGCCGCTATCGTGGCCACCGGCAGCGAGGTGAAGAAGGGTCTCATCCAGGACACCTTCACCCCGGTGGTGAAGGAGAAGCTGGCGGCCTACGGTATCGAGACCATCTCCATCGCCTATTCCGGCGACGGCGTAGAAAATGTGGCTAATGCTATCGGCGAAGCCCGGAAAACCGGCGCGGACCTGATCCTGTGCACCGGCGGCATGAGCGTGGACCCGGACGACAACACCCCCGGCGGCATCCAGGCAAGCGGCGCACGGATCGTCACCTACGGCGCGCCTGTGCTGCCCGGCGCCATGTTCCTGCTGGGCTATTTTGAGGACGGAACCCCCATCTGCGGCCTGCCCGGCTGCGTCATGTATGCCGGGGCCACCATTTTCGACCTGGCGCTCCCCCGGATCGCCGCAGGCGTGGAACTGACCCGCAGAGACTTCGCCGTGATGGGCGAGGGCGGGCTGTGCCTTGGCTGCAAGCCCTGTCACTGGCCCAACTGCCCCTTCGGAAAATAAAAGCGAGAGCGCCCAAGCGCGCTCCTGCTTTTCCGAACCGTTCATCTTGATTGAGTATCACGCTTTACTCTGTAAAGTCAAGATAGATTTTCCATCGAATCAGAAAGGAAGAACCAACATGAAAAAGTATTTGTCCCTGCTGCTGGCCCTGTGCCTGACCTTGTCCCTCGCCGCCTGCGGCGGTAAAACCGACACCAACGCCGACACCGGCGACAGTTCCCAGACGCAGGACAACGCCTCCACGGAAGCCCCCGCCGGTGAGCCGGTGGAGCTGATCGTGTTCGCTGCCGCCTCTATGACGGAGACCATGAACCAGCTCAAGGAAATGTACGAGCAGAACAATCCCAACGTGACCGTTACCTATAACTTTGATTCCTCCGGCAAGCTGCTCACCCAAATCAAGGAGGGCGCGGACTGCGACCTGTTCATTTCCGCCGCCCCCAAGCAGATGAACGCCATGGACGGCAGCCTCATCGGTGATGCCGAGAAGAACCCCGACGGGCTTGACCTCATCGTCACCGACAGCCGTGTGGACCTGCTGGAAAACAAGGTGACGCTCACCGTTCCCGAAGGCAATCCCAAGGGCATTGAGAGCTTCGACCAGCTTGCCGAGCTGCTGAAGAACGGTGATGTGATGCTGGCCATCGGCAACAGCGACGTGCCTGTGGGCCAGTATACCCTGAAGATCTTCAACTACTACGGCATCGATGAGACCGCCGTGGCAAATAAGCTGACCTACGGCAACAACGTGAAGGAGGTTACCTCTCAGGTCAGCGAGGGCGCCGTGGACTGCGGCATCATCTATGCCACCGACGCCCACTCCGCCAATCTGACGGTGGTGGACAGTGCCACTGCCGAGATGTGCGGTCAGGTCATCTACCCCGCCGCCGTGCTCAAGGGTGACAAGGAGGACGCCGCCCAGGACTTCCTGGCCTATCTCCAGACCGATGCGGCCATGACCGTGTTCGAGTCCGTGGGCTTCTCCGCCGCTTGAGCGAAAACTCTTTCTGAAAAGGCCAACGGCAAACTGCTCGCCCGCCGCTGATACGGCGGCGGGCCGCCGGTCTCCCCCTCCCTTCCCCCTCAGGAGGGAACTTATGGACCCGTTTTCCCTATGGAACTCGCTGCGGATCGCGGCTATTTCCACGGTGATCGTCTTTTTCGCCGGGATCTTCGCGGCGTACTATATTGCCCGCCTGCCCCGGCTGGTGAAGGGCGTTCTGGATGTGGTGCTGACGCTGCCGCTGGTGCTGCCCCCCACCGTCATCGGCTACCTGCTGCTGCGGCTGCTGGGGTCGAAGCGGATCCTCGGTGCATGGCTGCTGGAGCAGTTCGGCGTGAAGGTGGTCATGACGTGGTGGTCGGCCATTTTTGCCACCGCGGTGGTGATCTTCCCGTTGATGTACCGCACCGCCCGCGGAGCCTTCGAATCCTTTGATGAGACGCTGGCCTACTCCGGACAGACACTGGGCCTTTCCAACGCCTATATCTTCTGGCACATCCGGATGCCCTGCTGCCGACAGGGGATCTTAGCGGGAACGGTGCTGGCCTTCGCCCGGGCCTTGGGCGAATACGGCGCTACCAGCATGATCGCCGGGTACACCCCCGGCAAGACCGCCACCATCTCCACCACGGTCTACCAGCTTTGGCAGACCAGCAATGACGCGTTGGCTATGAAATGGGTAATGGTCAACCTAAGCATCTCCGCCGTGGTGCTGCTGACGGTGAATATGCTGGAACGCCGGGACTTTCTGGTGTCCGGCGGGAAAAGGAGGGGGACGGCTTGAGCCTGTTTGTGGAAATTGAAAAGCAGCTGGGGAATTTCCATCTGGACGTCCGCTTTCAGGCGGAGACGGAAACGCTGGCCCTGCTGGGGGCCTCCGGCTGCGGCAAGAGCATGACCCTCAAATGCATCGCGGGGATCATGACCCCGGATCGGGGGCGGATCGTGCTGAACGGCCGGGTGCTGTTTGACAGTGAAGCCGGAATCGACCTGCCGCCCCAGCAGCGGCGGGTGGGGTACTTATTCCAGAATTACGCCCTGTTCCCCACTATGACGGTAGAAAAAAATATCCTCTGCGGAATCCGCTCCGGCTCCAAGGCGGAAAAAGCCGCCGCACTGACGGCGGCCCTCCGCCGCTTTCGGCTGGAGGGGCTGGAAAAGCGGTATCCCGCCCAGCTTTCCGGCGGTCAGCAGCAGCGGGTGGCGCTGGCGAGGATTCTCTGCTCCCAGCCGGAGGTCATTTTGCTGGACGAGCCGTTTTCCGCGCTGGACAGCTATCTGAAATGGGACTTGGAGCTGAAGCTGTCCGATTTTCTGGAGAATTTCTCCGGGCCGATTTTGTGGGTGTCCCATGACCGGGGCGAGGTGTTCCGCAACTGCAAGCGGGTGTGCATACTGGATCAGGGGGCCTCGCAAGGAACCTTCACTCTGCGGCAGCTGTTTCACGAGCCAGAAACGGAGGCTGCCGCCCGACTCTCCGGGTGTAAAAACATCGTGGAGGCCGTACCGGCAGGCAGCGCCGTAACGCTGCCTGCGTGGGGCCTGACGCTGAACTGCGGTAAACCGGTCCCGGCGGATGTCCGTCAGGCAGGCATCCGGGCAAGACACGTGATGACGGTGCCGGAGGGCACCCCGGACGCCTTCTACTGCACGGTGGAGCGGGTCATTCAGGATGTGTTCACCACCATCGTCCTGCTGCGGCCGGAGGGGGCCGCGGACGGTGCCCCCCTCCTGCGGATGGAACTGGAACGGGACGATTGGCGGCGGCTGAACCGCCCGGAGGGGCTTTGGATCGCCGTCCAGCCAAGGGATGTTCTACTATTGAAATGAGGAGATGAGCGTATGTATCATGCTGCTGTATTGACGGTCAGCGACCGTGTTTCCCGGGGCGAGCGGCCCGACGAGGGCGGCCCGCTGGTGGCGGAGCTGCTGAAAAACGCGGGCTATGAGGTGGTCCGGACCGATGTGGTGCCGGACGAACAGGCGCAGATCGAAGCGGCGCTGCGGCAGATGGCCGACGGCGGTAACATTCAACTGCTTGTGACCACCGGCGGCACCGGCTTCGCCCCACGGGACGTGACCCCGGAGGCCACCCTTGCCGTGTGTGACCGGCTGACTCCCGGCATCCCGGAGGCCATGCGCTATGCCTCCATGCAGATCACCAGCCGTGCCATGCTGTCCCGGGCGCTGGCGGGCATCCGGAAAGGGACCTTGATCCTGAATCTCCCCGGCTCCCCCAAGGCGGCTAAGGAGAATCTGGAGGCGGTGCTGCCCGCCATCGGTCACGGTCTGGAAATGCTCTCCGGCCGCCCCGCCGATTGCGCCAAGCTGACGGATTGACGCGGAAATTTCTTTCGTAATCGGCTGTCCTTCCCCCGCAAGCAAAAAATCGGCACCTGCCTCAAAAGCAGGTGCCGATTTCTGTTATCCTATCATGCGCTTGAATTTTTGGTGTAAGTGGCGTAAGTTTGGCGTAAATCCGCTTTTGCCCACTCAAAAAATCAAGCGATTTCAAGGCTTTGCGGCGTCTCTTAGTACATACCGCCCATGCCGGGGTCAGCGGGAGCAGCAGGTGCGGGGGGTTCGGGCTTATCGGCCACCAGGGACTCGGTGGTCAGTACCATTGCGGAGACGGAAGCGGCGTTCTCCAGAGCGGAGCGGGTCACCTTGGCGGGATCGATGATACCGGCGGCGACCATGTCGCAGTACTCCTCCTTGTAAGCGTCGAAGCCGTAGCCCAGCTTGCCGGAATTGCGGACCTTCTCCAGGATCACGGAGCCGTCCAGGCCGGCGTTGGCAGCGATCTGGCGGATAGGAGCTTCCAGAGCCTTGGCGATGATGCGGACACCGGTCTTCTCGTCGCCGTCCACGCTGTCCAGCAGAGCTTCCACAGCGGGGATGATGTTCACAAAGATGGTGCCGCCGCCGGCGACCACGCCTTCCTCAACGGCAGCGCGGGTGGCGTTCAGAGCGTCCTCAATGCGGAGCTTCTTCTCCTTCATCTCGGTCTCGGTAGCAGCGCCCACCTTGATGACAGCCACGCCGCCGGCCATCTTGGCCAGACGCTCCTGCAGCTTCTCCTTATCGTATTCGCTGGTGGTGACGGCGATCTGGTTGCGGATCTGGCCCACGCGGTCCTTGATGGCCTGGGCGTCACCGGCACCGTCCACAATGGTGGTGTTCTCCTTGGTGACCTTTACCTGACGGGCACGGCCCAGCATATCCACGGTAGCGGTCTTCAGCTCCAGGCCAACTTCCTCGCTGATGACGGTGCCGCCGGTGAGGATGGCGATATCCTGCAGCATCTCCTTGCGGCGGTCGCCGAAGCCGGGGGCCTTGACACACACCACGTTCAGGGTGCCACGCAGACGGTTGACAATCAGGGTGTTCAGAGCCTCGCCCTCAACATCCTCGGCGATGATGACCAGCTTCTTGCCGGACTGGACCAGCTGCTCCAGAATGGGCAGGATGTCGGAGATCACGGAGATCTTCTTATCGGTGATGAGGATATAGGCGTCATCAATGACAGCCTCCATCTTCTCAGTATCGGTGACCATATAGGGGGTGATATAGCCGCGGTCGAACTGCATGCCTTCCACGACCTCGCTGTAGGTCTCGGCGGTCTTGGACTCCTCAATGGTGATCACGCCGTCGGCGGAAACCTTCTCCATGGCGTCGGCAATCAGCTTGCCGATCTCCTCGTCACCGCTGGAGACAGCGCCCACACGGGCGATATCGCTGGAGCCGTTGACCTTCTTAGCCTGCTTCTTTACCTCGGCTACGGCGGCTTCCACAGCCTTGGACATGCCCTTCTTCACAACGATGGGGTTGGCACCGGCGGCCAGATTCTTCAGACCCTCGTGGATCATGGCCTGAGCCAGCAGGGTAGCGGTGGTGGTGCCGTCACCGGCAACATCGTTGGTCTTGGTGGAAACTTCCTTCACCAGCTGAGCGCCCATGTTCTCGAAGGGATCGGGCAGCTCCACTTCCTTGGCGATGCTGACGCCGTCGTTGGTGATGAGGGGTGCGCCGTACTTCTTATCCAGAACCACGTTGCGGCCCTTGGGGCCCAGGGTGATCTTAACGGTATCGGCCAGCTGGTCAACGCCGGCCTGCAGAGCCTTGCGGGCCTCATCGCCGCGCATAATGAGCTTAGACATAATTCATAACCTCCAAGTTTTCTTAAAGTGGGGGACTGCGTCCCCCCTTTGCCCGTAAAGGGCACGCCGCATCCGTAAAGCAGCAAAGCTGCTAACGGCTGCGCAGTAGATTCCCCCTCGCCAGTTTGTGAACTGGCGACGCCGTCTAGGACGGCTGGGGTCAAGGAATTTTTGCCACGCACATGTCGCGGCAAAAATCAATTCAAGCATTTTGTCAGGACACATGCCCCACCGTTCCTTCGTCCCCTTCCGGCGCAAACCAGCGAAGCGTTTGTGCCGGAAAAACGAGGAGCAGCGGAACGAGCGAGCTTGGGCCGCAAGGCCAAAGCGAGGGATGTGCAGCTTGTGACGAGTTACTCTACAATGGCCAGGATATCGCCCTGACGGACCACCACGTACTCCACGTCCTCCAGGGTCACCTTGGTGCCGGCATACTGGCTGGTGATGACCTTATCGCCAGGCTTCACGGTCATGGTGACTTCCTTGCCGTCTACCATGCCGCCGGGGCCCACGGAAATGACCTCAGCCACGGAGGGCTTCTCCTTTGCGGAGCCGGTGAGGATGATGCCGCCCTTGGTGGTCTCCTCGGTCTCTACCATTTTCAGGATCACACGATCAGCTAACGGGGTAAGTTTCATGTTGGGTTCCTCCTTGTATATTTTCATATGATAAACAATTTCAGCGTTAGCACTCAGTCTCCTTGAGTGCTAACGCTGTTATCATAGTACAACTGTCCCGGTTTGTAAAGGGGTAATTTGTAAATAAGTTATGAAGTTTCCATTGGGGAAAATCGTCGGTTCCCGCCCTCACTTGGGACCGGCACCGTAATTGGGATCACAGCCCTTGGGTCCGAAGAAATTCAACCTTTTTTCCGACAAAGTCAGACGCACATCCCGGCTGTGGATGGTCTCCCCGTCCAGACAGGTCACAATGTCATCTTCCGACTGGATGCGGACGTTTTTGGCAGTCACCACCCGGATCACCTCCGGCGGCAGCGAGCGGTAGCGGCCAGCGGAATAGGCGCTGAACAGCCCTGCGAACTTCATGCGGCTGATGTTCTTCACCAGCACCGTATGTAAAACGCCATCGTCCATTCGGGCCTCCGGCACCGGCGTGGAGCCGCCGCCGTAATACCGTCCGTTGCACATGGACACCAGAGCAAAGTCATCCTCGATGACCTCGTCATCCAGCGTTACCCGCCAGTGCTGGCCAATGCCCCGGAACAGGAAATTCACCGCCACGGCGGCCAGATAGCTGCCCCGTCCGCTGAGGAGGGGGGAATCCCCCAGCTCGTGAACGCTCTCCGCCACCCGGGCGTCGATGCCGCTGCAGGCAATGGTCAGACATTGGCGGCCGTTGCAGTCGATAAGGTCCAGAGGATGGACCTCCCCGTCCCAGAGGTTTTCCGCGTCCGTAAACTTGGCGGCGTCCGGACCGAAGTTTTTCAGAAAATCGTTGCCGGTCCCGATGGGGATGCAGGTCACAGCCGCATTGTCAAAGCCTGCCGCACCGTTGACCACCTCGTTCAGAGTGCCGTCCCCGCCGCAGGCGTAGAGCCGGACCTCCTCCCCGGAGGACACCAGCCGTCGGGCGATCTCCTCCGCACCGCCGGACCGCTGGGTCAGCAGACATTGGCAGGTCAGGCCATGCTGCCGCAGACGGTCCGCCATTTCATAAATGCGGCCCGTCTGGTCCTTTTTCCCGGCATGGGGGTTAATGATGAAGATATGCTGCACGGGTGACCGCTCCCCTTTCAACCGAAACCGTCAAATTCTGATTATAAATTGTCATTTTTGCCCGCATGATTGCTTTTTGTATAAAATTCTCCGGTCATCTTCCGTACATGAAGGCGTCGCACTTGATCATGCCGTTGTAGAGCTTGCGTTTTTTGTCGGCGGGACGGCCGAAACACCGCTCAAATTCCGTGTGGGAGCTGAGCACCAGCACCCGCCACTTGGGGGGCAGGTCCCGGAGGGCTGCGCCGAATACCCGGTACAGCTCCTCGGCTTCCTTCTTTTCCAGCAGGCGTTCGCCGTAGGGCGGGTTGGTCACCAGCTGGCCGTATTCGCTGTCCCGGTGGAATTTTCCCGCGTCTGCCACTTCAAAACGGATGCAGTCCTCCACACCGGCCAGCTCCGCGTTGTGCCGCGCCAGCTCCACAGCGGCGGGGTCAATATCGCCGCCCCAGATGTCATAATGGCCGTGGAACTCCTTATCCATGGCCTCGTCACCGGCCTCCAGCCACAGCTTTGAGTCCATGTTTTTCCACTTCTGAGCGGCAAAGCTGCGGTCCAGGCCCGGCGCCCGGTTCTTGGCGATAAGGGCTGCCTCGATGGGGATGGTGCCGCTGCCGCAGAAGGGGTCGCAGAAGGGATCCTTTCCCCGGTAACGGGAGAGGGTCACCAGCGCTGCCGCCAGCGTTTCCCGCAGGGGCGCACCCATGTTTTTAGCCCGGTAGCCCCGCTTGTAAAGGCCCTCGCCAGAGGTGTCCAGATACAAGGTCGCTACATCCTTGATGATGGAAAACTGGATCTGATACCGGCTGCCGGACTCCGGCAGGGTCTCCACGCCGTACTTCTCCCCCAGCCGCTTAGCGGACGCCTTTTTCACGATGGACTGGCAGGCGGGGACCGAATGAAGCTGAGAGTTCAGGGAATAGCCCTTTACAGGGAATTCGCCGTCCCGTGGGATATAGTCCTCCCAGGGCAGGGCGTAGACCCCCTGAAACAGCGCCTCGAAATCACGGGCCGGGAAGGAGCCAAGCTCCATCAGCACCCGTGCGCCGCAGCGGAGGTTGATGTTCAGCCGGGCAATGTCAGCCAGAGTCCCTTCACAGTGGACCCGGCCGTTTTCCGCCTGGACATTTTTTAAGTCCAGACGGCGCATCTCGTCCGCCACCAGACTTTCCAAACCAAACAGACAGGGAACCGTCAGTGTCATGGTCCATGTCTCCTTTCAACTTTCAAAACTATATTAGGGTCAGTATAACAGACTGTCCGCTGATCCGCAACCGGAAACCGTGCTCCCACCGCAAATTGGAAGTGGTTTTTCGCCAAAAACTGTGCTATACTGCAAGCAGAAATGGATTTTGCAAAAAAGGAGGGTTCTTTGATGATGAACTGGATCTGGCTGGGGGCTGTGGTGGCCTTCGGCGTTTTGGAGGCCGCTACTGCGGCATTGGTATCCATTTGGTTTGTAGGCGGTGCGGCGGTGGCTCTGCTGGCGTCCTTTTTAGGTGCGGCGCTGTGGCTTCAGATTGCCCTGTTTCTGGCGGTCTCCGTGGGTATTCTGGCGGCGGTCCGGCCCCTGATGAAGCGAGCCAACGCAAAAACCGTCCCTACGAATCTGGACCGGGTCATCGGCTGTACTGCCCGGGTAACAGAGGAGATCGACAACGAGGCCGGCACCGGGGCCGTGTATGTAGAGGGCAAGACCTGGACCGCCCGCAGCAGCGACGGCACGGTGCTGCCCATCGGGACCCGCGTGATCGCGGAGAGGATGGAGGGCGTCAAGCTCTATGTGAAGCCGGAGCCGGTAAGCTCCACGCGGCAGAGCTGACCGCTTAACTGAATAAAACCCCCTGCGAGGAAGCGGCTATGCCGTTTCCCGCAGGGGGTTTTTATCTTCTATCTTCGGATGGATGCCCCATCGCGCACTCGGAAGATTTTTGTTTTGATCCGCCCCAGTACAAGAGGTTCCATTCAATTTCGATTTGACAGAGTCCCTGTAAGCACCCGGCCAAAGCAGATCAGCGTCCCGGCCTCCGCTGCAGGCAAGGTCACATCCCCATCCGCACGGCGGCGATTCAGGGAAAACAAATATACCGTACCGGAATCGTCCCGGTCATACTGCCGGCAAAGGACCTTGCCGTTCACGCTGAAAATACCCACATCTCCCTCTCGCAGAGGCGTGCGGCTCACATACGCCACCGCGCCGTCCTCCAGATAGGGGGCCATAGCGTCCCCGCTGATGCGGACGGCAAATTCCGCCGTCTGCGGCACTTGCTCTGTGACGGAGATCTCATCAAAATCCTCTCCCGGCACTGCGGAAACACAGCCAACCGCCGCCAGCGTATGGTACAGGGGGATGATCCTGCCCTCGGGCCGCTCCGCCGGGAGCGGGGACGTCTCCTGTCGGCAGGCCCACAGCGCTTCGGTCACAGACTGCACCGTTTCACGTCCCAATGGGGAAAGTTCCCTGAATTTCCGCAGCAAAGTCTGTTCTTCTGAACTCAGCGCCTGCCCACCTCCCCGGAAGCTGTCCCGAAACAGTTGATTGGGATCTGTCTCCAAACTGTCAAACAGCCGCAGCATCACATCTTCCTTTGGAAAGCTCAGACCGTTTTCATAGTTGCTCACTGCCGAGGGGGACACTCCCAGCCGCCCCGCCAGTTCCCCACGGGACAGCTTCAGCTCCCCACGCCGGAATTTAATTCGTTCGCCAAAACTCATGGAAAAAAACTCCTTTCGTTCTGTTCCTCGACAACTCTCGACACAGGTGTCTTAATCATAACGAAAAAAAGTGTTGCTGTCAATCCATTTTAACAAGTTTCTTGTAAAATTATTCTTGACTTAGCAAAATTCTTGTGATAATGTTACCTCGTTGACAGGGAACTTGTCCTAGTGATAAGCAAAAGCCACATGGAAAGGATGGCAGCAAGCAGACGGGCCGCAGGCTGTTCCATGCAAGTCATCCGGTTCCGCTTTCTCTGGCCCACCCGCTGAAACCGTGCGGCGAATACTGTGGGCAGAAAAAAATTGAACGCAGACAAAGTCTGCGTTCGATTGGTGGGGGAAGGTGGATTCGAACCACCGAAGTCAGTGACAACAGATTTACAGTCTGCCCCATTTGGCCGCTCTGGAATTCCCCCATATGAAATTGTGGAGCTGGTGGACGGATTCGAACCCCCGACCTGCTGATTACAAATCAGCTGCTCTACCAGCTGAGCTACACCAGCAGTTCCCAACAGCAAGGATTATCTTAGCAGAACATAATCAATTTGTCAACAACTTTTTTTCATTTTCGTATTTCTTTTTAGGAGGGATCTGTTTGAGCACAAAAAAGCGCTCCGTTTCCGCCGTGGTACGCTGTTCCATTTGTGGGCGGGAAATCGCGTCAGGAGAGGAATACTGGGTCTGCAACGGCACCTTGGCCTGCACCGACTGTCTACCTGACCTGGCCCGGCAGGAGCTCCTGCCCTGCCGGGTGCTCCGGGGAAAGGAGGACAGACTATGACACTGTTGGAAATGTCTGTTGTTTACGCGGAACACGCCGCCGTGATCCGAAGTCGGATCGTGGAGCTTCGCGGTCTGACCCGGCAGGAAACGGACCCGGAAGCCGTCCAGGCCCTCAAACGCCGGGTGGCGGCGCTGCTGCCCTTATGGCAGGAGGCCCGGGATCTGGCCAGACTCACCGCTCATTATTACGACTATGATAAGGAGGCTCACCGATGAATCAGATCAGTCTGGACGCCAAGGGCGGTCAATTTCTGGCGGATCTGGCCAACTGGCAGCGGGAAAGCGCCCCGGATAACTCTGCGGACCTGGAGCGGCTGCGCCGGAATCTGCGCTTTGCCCGCCAGCAGGTGCTGACGAAGCGGCAGCAGCAGATGCTGGAGCTTTACTACGATCAGGGACTCACCATGGGGCAGATCGCCGCCAAGCTCCATCTGAACCGCTCCACCGTCTGCCGCACACTTCAGCGGGCCAGAGAACGGCTTTATGCGTGTCTGCGTTATACCTTATAAGGACAGTTCAGTTAATCTTATAGGCGGTCCGTCTTGCGGTCCGGGAGAAAAGCCCGTATAATAGGGTCAGAATCGTTGATTTTACATCATACGCGCCCGCGCTTATAAAATCTGGTTGAAAAGGAGACCGCGATGGATATGAAACCGATCATTGTCATGGCCGGAACACCGGTAGATACCCAGATGGGCATGGACTGCCTCAGCACACAGGGATTGCCCGGCGTCTTTTGCCCGATATCAGAGGACCCCAACCAGCAGACGGCTTTTCAGATCTCTTCCACGGAGGAAAAGATCGACACCGTAGTCTCCCTTCTGTGCGCGGCGCAGCGGGAGCATGGCTGCGAAAAAGCCTTCATTTACTGCAATTCTCTTTCCAGCGCGCTGGATTTCCAGTTCGTTGCCCGGGAAACCGGCTTGAAGATCGTCACGCCGCTGGACGTTTACCGGTTGCTGGCGCCCAAATATCACTCTCTGGCCGTGATCGCCGCCAACGCTCAGGGCACCGCCGGAATCGAGCGGACCCTGCTCAGTGCCAACCCAGACCTGACCCTGCGCTCTACCGGACTTCTGCCTGTGGTGTTGGGGATCGAGGCCGGAGAGGACCCCGATACGCTGGTGAAACAGAACCGTCTGCCGGAGCTTGTGAACTGGTATCAGGCGTTGGGTGCAGAAGCGCTGGTGCTTGGCTGCACCCACTTTCCCTATTTCAAAGAGGCTCTCCTCCGACAGATCACCCTGCCGGTCATTGACCCCGCAGAGGAAATGCTCCGCCTGCTGAATATCTGAATGAAGAAAACACCCCGTCAGCCGCAATGCGGCTGACGGGGTTCACTTTACTTTCAGCAGGGGTTGCTGAACAGCTCCCGGCAATGCTCCGCCAGCAGCGCCGCCGTGCGGTCAATCCCCAACCGTGCGCTGTTGATGCAGATGTCGTAATTCTCCGGCAGGCCCCAGGGGCGGCCGGTATAATGCGTATAATACTTCTCCCGCTGGGCGTCGGTCTTTTCCACCAGTGCCCGGGCGGCCTTTTCGTCCAGATTTTCCAGTTCCATCCGGTGATGGACCCGCCACTCAAAGGGAGCGCAGATAAACAGGCTCAGGCAATCCACATTCTGCCCCGTCAGCACAAGATCCGCGCAGCGGCCCACGATGATGCAGTCCTCCTTCTCAGCCAGTTCCCGGATGATCTCGCTCTGCATCTGAAAGAGCACATCCTCCGCCGACTGCCCCTGCTTGACCTTGGGGCCGCCCTGATAGAAGGCCTTGAACAGCCAGGGATTGCCGGCCTTTTCATCCTTATCGGCGAACAGCTCCTCCCCTACCTCGGCCCGCTCCGCCGCCAGCTTCAGCAGTTCCCGGTCATAGTAGGCAAAGCCCAGCGACTCACTGAGCTTCCGTCCGATCTCGCGGCCGCCGCTGCCAAACTGTCGGCCCAATGCGATCACATGCTTTCTCATAGGAACACACCCTCCTCGTTTTCTATGCGTATACAGCGGCAGGAGCCTTCAGCCGAAGGGCCACGCCGCGAATATAGTCCTGAAACATCATATCGATCCGCCGGGTCAGCTCCTCCGGCGTCTGGGTCAGCTCACCCCGGAGCCAGCTCTCCACCGCCCCTGCCATCATAATGGTCACCAGGCAGATCACCACTTCTACCTCCGGCGAATGGGCTGGCAGGCCATTTTCCACCGCCGTCTGCCGGACGGCCCGGTCCACGATGCTGCTGACATCCGCCTCCAGCAGCCGTTTCAAAGATTCCTTGCCCAGAGAGTCCAGCGCGCAGAGGCAGACTGCCCGGTTCTGATTGATATATTGGAACAGATGCAGAAAGCCGTTCTGCCAGTGGAACACGCCCTGTTGCTGCTGCAAAAGCTCCAGCGCTTCCTTTTCAAAGGTCCAGCGCAGCAGATCGTAAATGTCCGTAAAATAATAGTAGAAATGCTGCCGCCGCATCCCGCAGGTATCCATGATCTCCGCCACGGTGATCCGTTCCAGTGGCTTTTGGGTCATGAGCTGCTTCAGCGCACCGCTGATGGCCTGACAAGTGGTCTCGGAGGTTTTATACCTTTTTCCCATCTTACAGCCCCATTCCGTTAAGTTCTGTTAAGAGTATAGCACAGGTCAAGGGGGCTGTCATTGTTCATTTACAGGCGGTTTGCATAGATTTTAAAAGTTTTTTCAGGCTCCGTCCAGTCAAAAACTGGAAAAACGCAGAATTCTGACAAATGACCGAATTTGACTGTTGCAATTCCAAATGTCTGCGGATATGATACAAGTGATTTCATGTGAATGTGCTGTTGAAACGCGCCATAGAAAGGGGACTCCCATGAGCGACCAGCCAAAAAAAAGCAATTTTTTTGAAAAATTAGCCACGTTTATCGTGGATAAACGAAACCTGATCTTTTTTCTGTACGCCATTGCCATTATCGCCAGCCTGATCACCCAGAGCTGGGTAAAGGTCTGCGACGATCTGACCCAATATCTGCCGGAGACCACAGAGACCCGCCGGGGCCTGACGCTGATGGAGGATGAGATGAAGACCTATGGCACCGCCCGGATCATCGTGTCTCATGTGACGTATGAGATCGCACGGGATCTGGCGGATCAGATCGAAGATCTGAACAACATCTCCTCCGTGGACTTCTGGGACGCGGACAAGTCGGCGGATGATACCACCCTGCCCTCCGCTGCCAACAAGACCTATGAGGATTACATGCAGGGCGCCGACGCCCTCATCACCGTCACCTTCCGGGGCGAAAACGATGACCAGTCCGCCAAGGACGGTCTGGCCGCCGTGAAGGAACTGCTGGCCCCCTATGACACTTACATCTCTACCGATGTGGGCTACTCCAAATCCGAAACGCTGAATGAGGAAATGGGCATTATCTTAGTGGTGGCCGCGCTGGTCATCGTGCTGGTGCTGCTGCTGACCTCCCGTTCCTACGCCGAGGTGCCGGTGCTGTTGCTGACCTTTGTGGCGGCGGCGCTGCTGAACAAGGGCACCAACTTCATCTTCGGCGAGATCTCCTTCGTGTCCGACTCTGTGACAGTGGTGCTCCAGCTTGCGTTGGCCATCGACTACTCCATCATCCTGCTTCACCGCTTTCTGGAAGAGCGGGAACACGCCCCGGATGACCGGACGGCCTGCATCATCGCTGTCAGCGCCGCCATTCCCTCTATCTCCGCCAGCAGCCTGACTACCATTTCCGGTCTGGCCGCCATGATGTTCATGCAGTTCCGCATCGGCTTTGACCTGGGTCTGGTGCTCATTAAGGCCATCCTGCTGAGTATGCTGGCCGTGTTCACCCTGATGCCCGGACTGCTGATGCTGTTCTCCAAGGCGATGGAGCGGACCCGCCACAAGAACTTCATCCCCCAGATCGACCGCTGGGGCAAGCTGGTCTACGCCCTGCGCCATGTGGGTGTACCCGTATTCATCGTGTGCGTGGTGGGAGGCTTCTTCCTCTCCAACCAGTGCCCCTATGTGTATGGCGACAACGCCGTCATGACCGTTCGCCGCAATGAGCATCAGGCAGCGACGGACCGGGTGGAAAAGGAATTCGGCACCCAGAATATCATGGCACTGGTGGTCCCCAAGGGGGACACCGCCAGTGAAAAGGCCGTTTTGAAGGAGCTGAGCGGACTGGATGAGGTGGATTATGCCATGGGTCTTTCCAATGTGGAGGCCAAGCCCGGCTACTTCCTCACCGACAAGCTGACGCCCCGGCAGTTCTCGGAGATGATGGGTCTTTCCTACGAGGAAGCCTGCATCCTCTACGCCGCCTATACAGCGGATCAGGAGGATAACTACGGCCCCATCGTGGGCGGCATCGACAGCTATACCGTATCCGCCATGGATATGATCCTCTTTATCTATCAGGAGAAGGAAAAGGGCTATGTGACGCTGGATGACGAGGATGAGTGGGAGATCAATGACGCCTATACGCAGATCACCGACGCCCAGACCCAGATGCTGGGCCCCAACTACACCCGCATGGTCATGAACCTGAATCTGCCGGAGGAGGGGACCGACACCTTCGCCTTCCTGAAAACCGTTCACAGCATCGTGGAGAAATACTACGATGCCGACGATGTGTACTTAGTAGGCAACTCCACCAGCGACTATGACCAGTCCGTTTCCTTCGCCAGAGACAATGTGATGATCAGCGTCCTGTCCGTGGTATTCGTGGTTCTGGTGCTGGTGTTCACCTTCATGTCCGTGGGCCTGCCCATTCTGCTGATCTTGGTCATTCAGGGCAGTATCTGGATCAACTTCACCTTCCCCACGGTGCTGCACACCAACATCTTCTTCATGAGCTATCTGATCGTTACCTCCATCCAGATGGGCGCGAATATCGACTACGCCATCGTCATTTCCACCTGGTATTCCGACCTCAAGACCCGGATGAGCCCCAGAGAGGCCCTGATCAAGGCGCTGGATCTCTCCTTCCCCACGGTACTGACCTCCGGCTCCATCCTGTCCGCCGCGGGCTTCCTCATCGGGCAGATCACCACGGAACCGTCCATCGTAGGCATTGGCCAGTGCCTCAGCCGGGGCACGCTGATCTCCATGTTCCTGGTCATGTTCGTCCTGCCTCAGATCCTGGTGCTGGGCGACCGGATCGTGGAAAAGACCAGCTTCCAGGTAAAGCTCCCCGCAACGCCCATCGCCTCTCAGCGTCTCTCCGGCACCACCTTTGTCAATGGCCGTGTCCGGGGGCGGATTTCCGGTTTTGTGGACGCGGAGATCCATGGCGTAGTCAAGGGCGATATTTCCGCCATCATGTCCTCCGGCAGCTATGATCTGCCGGAAGGCAGCGGCCAACCGCCCGAAGCAGGGGCGTCACCGGAGGATACACCGAACACGCCGCCTGCGGATTCTGTCACTGGAAAGGAGGGGGACGCCCAATGAAACGCATTCAAAAATGGTCCGCCCTTCTCATGGCTGTGACCCTGCTGTTTACCCTGGCCGCTCCCGCCGCGCTGGCGGCTGAGAGCACCGTTACCATCAAAACCGCCGAGGATTTGGCCGAATTGTCCCGGAACTGCACGCTGGATACCTGGTCCCAGGGCAAGACCGTGATCCTGAAGAACGATCTTGACCTCCACGGTATTGACTTCACTCCGATTCCCACCTTCAGCGGCACATTCCAAGGCAACGGACACACCATCTCCGGCCTGACCCTTACCGGCAGCGGCAACGTCCGGGGTCTGTTCCGTTACATTCAAAACGGCGCCACCGTTCAGGATCTGACGGTGACGGGCACCATCCACCCCAATGGGCATCAGGATGAACTGGGCCTGCTGGCCGGCAGCAACGCCGGGCGGATCTTGAACTGCATCGCCTCCGGCACCGTCATGGGTGATAATCGCATCGGCGGTCTGGTAGGTATCAATGAAACCGGCGGCGAGCTGGTGGGCTGTGCCTTCTCCGGCAGCGTTACCGGCAAGCATTCCACCGCCGGCGTGGTGGGCGAAAACCGCGGGACCCTGACCTGCTGTTCCAACAGTGGCAGCATCAACACCCACGATCTGGAAGACGATCCCAAGACCGACTACACAAATCTGGCCCAGCTGAACTCCATGGAAAACGTCCCGGCTTATACGGACGTCGGCGGTGTGGCAGGCTATTCCAAGGGCACCATCCAGAGCTGCTCCAACAGCGGCTCCGTGGGCTATGACCAGATCGGCTACAACATCGGCGGCATCGCCGGACGCAGCGCCGGCTGGCTGGATGGCTGCGTCAACACCGGCTCCGTCAACGGACGGAAGGACGTGGGCGGCATCGTGGGCCAGCTGGAGCCGGAGGTCTTACAGACCTTCAGCGAGGATTTCCTCGACAAGCTGCTGGCCCAGCTGGATACGCTTCAGGATATCATGGACCGTACCGCCAACCACGCTGACAGCATTTCCGACTCCGTCCACGCCCAGATGAGCGATCTCACCGGCAAGGTCCGGGACACCAAGGACATCGCCAAGGAACTGACCGATGCCATGACGGACTGGGCCAACGGCAACATTGACGAAATCAATGAACTTTCCGCTCGGATCTCTCAGGCGCTGGACGATCTGGCAGACATTCTGGATGACACTGGCAGTGCACTGGATGCATTGGACGCTCTGCTGAATACGCTGGAAAAAGTTCGGAAGGATCTGACCGGCGGCAATGACGCGGCAGAGGATTTTCAGAAAGCCTTTACCAATCTGCGGGATGCCCGGGACGCTGCCCGGGAGACCCATAAGGCAGTCACATCAGCAGCAAAAGATGTTCTGGATGCCATCATCAGCGGCAAGGATCCTCAGGAAGCTCTGGATCATCTGAAGGACGTACTGGGGAATTACAGCACCGCCCTCCGGTTGGTCGGCACCGCTCTGGAGCAGATGCGGCAGGCGCTGAATGCTCTGCCCGCAGATATTTCTCGGCTGAAAAAAGCGCTGGAGGATCTGGGGGATGTGGAGAACGCTGCCCACAAGGCCCTGAACCGACTGGATCAGGTGGTCCGCGGTCTGGAAGAACTGACACGGAAGCAGGCTGACAAGCCTGAAATCAAAATAGATCCCATCGGATCTGATCTTACGGAAAAAGGCAGCCAGCTTCAAAACGCCATGGACGCCCTTCTGGACAGCGGTGAAGCTCTGAACCAACTGCTCAGTGACTCTGCCGACACCCTCATCGCCGACCTCAAGGCCATCAACAGCCAGTTCCGCTCCATTACGAATCTGATCCGCAGCGAAAAAAGCGACTGGAATCAGGGCCAAAGCAAGAGCAAGGAGGATCAGATCCGGGATCATTTTCAGGACCTGTCCGATTCCTGCGACCCCGTCAAGCAGCATGACGGCCGGATCTCCGCCTCCGAAAATAAAGGTGAGATCACCGGCAGCACAAATTTAGGCGGCATTGTGGGTTCCATGGGGATCGAAATCGACTTCGACCCCGATGGTGATGTGACCAAGGTGGGAGACTACTCCCTGAATTTCCACTATCAGACCCGTGCCCTTCTGACCGGCTGCACCAACAGCGGTGCCGTCACCGGGCGGAATGACTATGCCGGCGGCATCGTGGGGCAGGCGTATATCGGTCAGATCACCGGCTGCCAGAGCTACGGTGCCGTCTCCACCGACGGCAGCTATGTCGGCGGCATCGCGGGCCGGTCCGACAGCAGCATCCGCCTGAGCTGGGTTAAATGTTCTCTCTCCGGCGAGGATTATGTGGGCGGCATCGCCGGTTATGGCAAAACGCTTTCCGACTGCCGCAGTCTCGTCACCGTGGACGGCGGCGCTTACACCGGTGCTATCGCGGGAGACGTGGACGAGGACGGCTCTGTGACCGGCTGCCTGTTCACCCACGAAACGCTGGGTGCCATCGACGGCATCAGCTACGCCGGGAAGGCAGAGCCCGCCGCCTTTGATGTTCTCTGCGCAGGAGACACTGTTCCCAAGACCTTCTCCCAGATGGAACTGACCTTCCGGGCAGACGGCAAGGTGGTAGCGGTAGTCCCCTTCCAGTACGGACGGGGGATCGACAGCCTGCCGGAGATCCCGGCGAAAAAGGGTTTCTCCGCTGTCTGGCCGGATCTGGACTATACCCATCTCACCGCCAGTCAGACACTGGATGCCGTCTACACACCTTACACCTCCTCCCTGACGGATGACACCCAGACCCTTCCCCAGATCCTGGTGGATGGCAGCTTCAGCAGCCAAGCCACCGTCAGCCACACTTCGGAACCTGTCTCCTGGACAGATGCGAAGGGCTCTGCCCGCACCGGCACCGCCGTTACCGTCACGGTGGACGATCCGGATATGACCGCTATCTCCTACACGGTCCACTACCGGCTCCCGGAGGACGGCAAGCGCTATGACCTCTGGGTCAAGACGGAAAGCGGCTGGGAAAAGCAGGACAGCACCGTGGACGGCAGCTATCTGCTGTTCACCTCCGACCGGGAAACCGTCACCTTCTGTGTGCAGGAGCGGACCGCCAGTCCTCTGCTGTGGGTCTTGCTGGCAGTTCTGATCCTTTTGGCTCTAATGCTGGTGGTGATCCGGATCCGCAAAAAGCGGGGCCGCCAAACCATACGGAGCCGCCTGCGGAAGGCCCGTCAGAAAAAATCGTAAATATCATAAGCAAGAAAAAACCGGACTGTGCGGCGCGCAGTCCGGTTTTTCTCGTCTCCCTCTCATAGATCCCGCCAAATGGGGCATACTGTTCGCATGACTTTCAGCTGGGAGGCATGGTATGAACAGCAAACGGATCGGCAGGCGAACAGTTGCGCTCCAGACACCGCCCTCAGTCCTCTCCTTTGCCAACATCGGCGGACGGATGGAGGGCCAGGGACCTTTGGCCAAATATTTCGACGAGCTGTGCGACGATTCCTTTTTCGGCGAAAAAACGTGGGAAAAGGCGGAGGCCACCATGCAGCGTCGGGTTTTACGGCGAGCGCTGGAGCAGGCGGGGCTGAAGCCGGGCGATGTGGACTATGTACTGGCGGGGGACCTGTTGAACCAGTGTATCGGCTCCTCCTTCGGTCTGCGGGAACTGGGCATCCCCTTTTTCGGCCTGTACGGGGCCTGTTCCACCATGGGAGAGGCACTGGCGTTGGCGTCGCTGCTCATTGACGGCGGCTTTGCGGAAACCGTCGCCGCCCAAGCCAGTTCCCACTTCTGCACCGCCGAGCGGCAGTACCGGATGCCAGTCCCCTATGGCAGCCAGCGCTCCCCTACCGCCCAGTGGACCGCCACCGCCGCCGGCTGCACCCTTCTCTCCGCCCAAGGGCCGGGGCCTTATATCACTCACGTCACCTGCGGGAAAATTGTGGATCAGGGTATCACCGATAGATCGGAAGAGCGTCGTGTAGGGAAAGAGTGTAGATCTCGGTGGTCGCCGTATCATTAAAAAAAAA
>OBLO01000772.1_pt1 | contig 30325 bp, 30 predicted proteins | sample 1519401 | NCBI WGS metagenome assembly OBLO01 (sample SAMEA2602897, study PRJEB22501) | metagenome | reverse complement strand
GGAAAGCATCGTGCCGGAGCTGAAAACCATGACGGAGGACGAAGGCAAGGACTTTTTGTATCACATTGCAAAGAGTTCAGAAGCGCAGGAGTATTTGAAAAAACGAGCCGAGGGGGTGGGAGCCGGATAATACCCTTGGTAACAAGGGCGCACTTCTATACTCTCCTGATGGGAGTATGTGCGCTCTGCGAGGCAGACAGCCCGGACAGCCAAATGTCCGGGCTGTTTTGCGTCACTCCGTTCCGTGCAAGGCGCTGCACACCTTGCGACGCTTGCGCGTCTATCCAAGCGCACTTTGCAGCGGAAACCGTCTGCTGGCACAGACCATTCCCGCCGCAAAGCCTGAAAATCCATATCGTTATCAAGACCGTCTACCGAAAACGTAGGCGGTCTTTTTGTATCTATCCATCCCATCATTTATCAGTCAGGAGGTTAAAATCATGCACGAAAAAGAAATTGAGAAGCTGCAAGTCGAGAAAGAAAAGGTCGAGCGTCAGCTTGCGCAGGAGCAACACAAAATCCAGCGCCTCGAAAACCTTGCCGCCTACTACGAAAAGGGAGAACGGCGCAAGCGGGCGCACCGGCTTATCACCCGTGGTGCTGCCATTGAGAGCGTTGCTCCGCAGACGAAAGAGTTGGGCGAAACCGAGTTTTACACTTTTGCCGAACAGGTCTTTGCGCTGACAGACACGCAAAGATTGCTCACAAAAACCGTCAGAGATCATGCGGGAGGTGACTGAGTATCGCGTTATTTCATTTTCATGTGACGCAGATCAAGCGCAGCGCGGGGCAATCTGCTGTGGCTGCTGCCGCCTACCGTGCCGGGGAAAAGCTGCACAGTGAATACTACGGCGAGATCAGCGACTACACCCGAAAAGGCGGCGTGATCTGCTCTGAAATCCTACTCCCGTCACACGCGCCGCCAGAATACGCAGACCGCGAAACGCTCTGGAACGCCGTGGAAAAAGCCGAGCGCGGCAAGAAAGCCCAGCTTGCCTACAGCTTTGACATTGCCTTGCAGAACGAGTTTTCCATGCAGGAGAACATCGACCTTGCAAGGCAATTTTTGTCGGACAATTTTGTGAGCCGCGGCATGATAGTGGACTTCGCCGTGCATCAGCCCGACAAGGAGAACGGCGGCATCTCCAACCCGCATTTTCATGTCATGTGTCCGATTCGTCCTATTAAGCCAGACGGCAGGTGGGGCAACAAGCAGCGGCGGGAATATGTGCTGGATGAGCATGGAGAGCGCGTTCTGGACGAAGCAGGCAACTATGTGTTCAACGCCGTTCCTACGACAGATTGGGGCAAGCCGGAGACACTGGAAGCGTGGCGGCAGGCGTGGGCTGAGATGTGCAATCAAAAGTTTGCCGAAAAAAGGCTGGATTGCCGCATCGACCATCGCAGCTTTGCCCGTCAGGGCGTGGAGCAGATTCCAACCCAGCACGAGGGCCCCACCGTCCGGGCAATGGAGGCAAAGGGCATCCGCACCGACAAAGGCGATCTCAACCGCTTCATTCGGAAAACCAACGCGCTGCTGCGGGAGGCAAAAGAGAAAATCGCCGCGCTGATCGGCTGGCTGAAGGACGTAAAAGCCGAGCTTGCCAAGCCCCAGCCGCCCACGCTGAACGATCTGCTGGCGCTGCATTGCGCCAATCGTAACAAGGGCGCGTACAGCAACAAGGCGAAGAACGCCAATTTGCAGCGCTATGCCGAGGCGTTCAGCTTTCTGCAATCCAAAAACCTTTACACTGTGGACGATCTGGAAACTACGCTTCACGCCATGCAGGACAAAATCGACACGTTGAAAAAGTCGGCATCGTCAAAGCAGGCCCGTATCAAAGAAGTGGACGAGCTGCTGCGGATGGTGGACTATTACAAGTCCGGCAAGTCTGCTGCGGACAAGTTGAAATCCATCCGTTTTGAGAAATCCCGGCAGAAATACAAATCCGAACACGATAACGAGTTGCGGACGTTCTGCATGGCAGAGCGCAAGCTGAAACCGCACTTCAAGGACGGCAAGCTGCCCATCACCGCATGGCGTAGGGAGCGCGAGCAGTTGGAGCAGGAATACAAGGACATTCAGACGGAACTTTCGCCGCTCCATGCCGACGCGAAAAAGCTCTGGGCAATTCACTACAACATCTACAAGGTGCAGCATGAGCAGGAACGCCAGAACACCGAGCTGCGGCAGAAAAAGCAGGAAATCGAACACTAAGGAGGGCGTTGCCTATTGAGTATCTTTGAAGCCGTCAAGCAGTCTGTGACCACCCGGCAGGCTGCGGAGCGATACGGCATCCGGGTGGAACGAAACGGAATGTGCCGCTGCCCGTTCCACGATGACAGTACACCCAGCATGAAGCTGGATCGCCGGTATTACTGCTTTGGCTGCGGTGCCACCGGGGACGTAATCGACTTCGTTTCCCGGCTTCGCGGGATCGGCAGCAAGGAAGCTGCAATTCTGCTGGCACAGGATTTTGCTATTCCGTATGAGAATGGCGCGGGCAAGACGAGCAAGCCGCGACAACAAAATACCGACGAACAGAATTATCAGCACATGGAACGCTACTGCTTCCGTGTGCTGTTGGACTATTACCGGCTGTTATGCCGCTGGAAGGAGGATTATGCCCCGCAGACGCCGGAGGACGGCCATCATCCGCACTTTGTAGAAGCATTGCAGAAGCTCTCGTTGATTGCATATCTGCTGGACGAGCTGCTGTGCGGGGATATACAGGCGCGGGCATCCGTTGTAATCGAATATGGAGAGGAAGTGAGGAAACTTGAGCAGCGAATGGCAGAGCTTGCCGCCGCAGATGAGGCAGCAGCTCAAAATTCAGGCGGACAGCATGGCACAGCCGATGAGCGTTGAAGAAGTCAAGGCCATGCTGGACACCACGGAAAAGGGCGGCGTCCGCAACAGCATCAAGAATTGCCTGACCGTGTTTCAGCATGATCCGCTGCTCTCCGGCGCGATGGCATACAATCTGCTGACCGACCGCACCGACGTTGTCAAGCCCATCGGCTACGACCGAAGCCCCAGCGCTTCCATGACCGACACGGATATGAAGTACATCCGGCTGTATCTGGAAGAGAATTACGACCTGACAAGTGAGAAGAAAATCATAGATGCCGCCGATCTTGCCGCCCATCAGAACAGCTATCACCCTGTCAGGGACTTTCTGAACAGCCTTACATGGGATGGCACGGAGCGCATCCGCTATTGTTTGCACCATTTTCTCGGTGCGGAAGCAGACGAATACACCTTTCAAGCATTACGACTGTTCCTGCTGGGCGCGATTCATCGGGCATTTCATCCCGGCTGCAAATTTGAAGTCATGCTCTGTCTGGTGGGCGGTCAGGGTGCGGGAAAATCCACATTCTTCCGTCTGCTGGCAGGAAAGGACGAGTGGTTCTCCGACGATCTGCGGAAGCTGGACGATGAAAATGTGTACCGCAAAATGCAGGGGCATTGGATTATCGAAATGTCCGAGATGATTGCTACCGCCAATGCCAAGAGCATTGAGGAAATCAAGTCGTTTCTGAGCCGTCAGAAGGAGGTCTACAAAATCCCGTATGAAACCCATCCGGCAGACCGATTGCGGCAATGCGTATTCGGTGGCACGTCAAACGCAATGGACTTCCTGCCCCTCGACCGCTCCGGCAACCGGCGTTTCCTGCCCGTGCAGGTCTGCCCGGAACAGGCAGAGGTTCACATTTTGGAGGATGAAGCCGCATCCAGATCCTACTTGCAGCAGGTGTGGGCGGAGGCAATGACCATCTACCGGGCAGGCGGCTGGAAGCTGACGTTCAGCCCGGAAATGGTGCGCCATCTCAAAGAACATCAGAAAGACTTCATGCCGGAGGATACGAAAGCAGGCATGATTCAGGCGTTTCTGGACAGCTACACGGGCGATACCGTCTGTTCCAAGCAGCTTTACAAAGAGGCGCTGAATCACGCCTTTGATGAGCCGAAGCAATGGGAGATCCGCGAGATCAACGAGATTATGAACCAGTGTGTGACTGGCTGGACGTATTTCTCCAATCCCCGCAGCTTTGCCGGGTACGGCAGGCAAAAGGGCTGGGAGCGTGAAAGATCTGCAACGGACAGCGACAACCATGCCGCAGAAATCCCGGACGGCTTTGTAGAGATCACAGAGCAGATCGAGATGCCGTTCTGAAAAGTACGGCTGGTTGCAAAGGCTGTTGTGATCTCGTTGCCGGGCTGGTTGCCGGGAGAATCCCTGTCCTGTCAGGCTTTTTCTACCTTTGACAACCAGAACAACAGAAAAATAGAAGAAAAGATAAATCGTAAATCAACCGTCAGACCGGGTATGTTTCGATGTTTTCAGAAGTTCGTTGCCGGACTTCGTTGCCGCCTCGCCCTGTCTGGCTATTTTTATAAGGAGGGTAAACTGCCTATGAAGGAAATCCCAATTTGGGAAAAGAGCAATCTGAGCTTGGAGGAAGCCGCAGCTTACTCCGGCATTGGCATCAACAAGCTGCGTGAGATCACCAACGAGGACCGGTGCAAATTTGTCCTCTGGGTGGGCAATAAGCGCCTGATTAAACGCCGCCTGTTCGATCAGTTCATCGAGCAAGCGTATTCTATTTGAAAAAGTGATGTGAAAACCATGACACAGCGACACTTTGAAAAAGTTGTCTGTTTCCGTTCAATATCAGTGGAAATCGCATATTCGGTATGATATACTTGTATCAACCCCTATAATCGCGCTTTTCACGGAAAGGAGTTTCTGAATTGTCTGAAAAGCGCAAAGATAGCAAGGGGCGTGTTTTGAAGGACGGCGAGAGCCAGAGAGCAAACGGCACCTATGACTATCGTTATACCGATATACACAAGAAACGGCGTTGTATTTACGCCAAATCTCTGACAGAGCTGCGGAAGAAAGAGGACGAGCTGCGGCGCGACATGGCGGACGGCATCGACTATGCAGCGGGTGACATGACCGTGGCAGAACTGGTTGACCGCTATATGAACCTGAAACGTGGCTTGAAGCAAAACTCCCTGCGGTCTTATGGTTCTGCAGTCAAGCGGATTCATGCCGACCCATTCGGACAGAAGCCAATCAAAACCGTAAAGCTCTCCGACGCAAAGGGCTGGTTCGTGTTTCTGCACGACAGCGGCATCAAGCAAAACACCATCGGTGTCCTGCAAAGCGTTGTCAGACCGGCGTTTGAAATGGCGGTGGATGATGATATCATCCGCAAGAATCCGTTCAAGTTCAAGCTGTCTGATGTGGTGCCGAAGGATGCCTATGTACGCGATGCGCTGACCAAGGAGCAGCAGGAGAAGTATCTGCAATTCGTGCAGGACTGCGGCGGGAATTACTATGATGACATTGTGATTCTGCTGGGAACCGGCTTGCGTGTGAGCGAGCTGTACGGTCTGACACGGGCAGATATTGACTTCGACCGACGCTGTATTCACGTTCGGCGGCAGCTATGCCGGACGGCGGAGAAGCCCTATTTCGTCACGCCGCCCAAAACCAAAAGCGGCATCCGAAACGTCCCTATGACGGACGCGGTTTACATGGCGCTGATGCGGGTGGTGAAAGCCAGAACCGCCCCGAAGGTGGAATTGCTGGTGGACGGTCACAGCGGTTTTCTCTTTCTGGACAAGTCCGGGATGCCGAAGGTCGCGATGCACTTGGAGAACTATATGCGGGGTCTGCAAGCGCGATTTGAAAAGGCATACGGCAAGCCTGTCCCTCGGATCACGCCCCATGTGCTGCGCCATACCTTCTGCACCAACGTCCAACAGGCGGGACTCGACGTGAAAAGCCTACAATATCTGATGGGACATTCCAACGCCAGTGTGACGCTGGATGTCTACACCCACAGCAGCTTTGATTCCGTCGAGAGAGCCTTTGAACAGATCGCCAGCAGCCTGTAATTTTCATTGTACGAAGTTGGCTGGCTTACGCCATAACTTACGCCAATTCCCTGCCAAGTGGCGTAGATTTGCGTAGAAATGTGTGAATTTCATCAAAATATAGGAAGCCGCAAAAGCGGTCCAAAGCCTTGATAACTCTACGAAAATCTACATTTTCCGTTATATGCGTTTTGCTTCAAAAAGTTGCGGTTTTGAAGGGCGGCATGTACTAAGAAATCGCCGCAAAGCCTTGAAAATAAAGGTTTTTCGCTGGCAATCTGATAAACTTACCACAAATTTACGACAATTGCCAACGAAAAAGCGCCGAGATATGTATGAAGCTACCGCCTGCATTTTGCAGACGGTAGCTTTTTCCTTGCAAAAAAGATACTTTTATAATCTAATTTCTCTACTCGCTGTTGAGAAAAATGAGTTGAAAAGGGTGAAAAACATGATATAATTTTGACGTGGCGAACGATTGACAAGGTATTTCCTTCAGTATGCCTTGCAGAAGCAGGAAAGAGGTGTGCGCCGTGAAAAAAAGCTTGACAGGGTATTTCCCGGCGCAATACACTGACGGCAGGCAGGCAGGCAGGCAGGCAGGCAGGCAGGCAGGCAGGCAGGCAGGCAGGCAGGGTAAAACTCTGTCCGTTTTTGCTGCACAACATTACCTTTATAAGACAAATAGAAAGACGCTCCTATGACACGGGATAACCTGTGCCATAGAGCGTCTTTTTGTCATTCACGGAAAGTCAGCAGCTTCGCTGGTTCTACATTCAGAACAGCAGCGATATTGAAGAGTAAATCAAGTGATATGGGGCGGCAGAGGTTAGGTGCCTCGATTGCTCCGATATGCTGGCGGCTGATACCGACACGCTCTGCAAGCTGCTCTTGGGTCAAACCAGCGTGCTTGCGGTAATATGCGATATTGTACCCGATTTCAATAGATTTCTGCGTGTTATCGAATTCGGGATAGCGGTTCTCTGCCACGGGCCTCACCTCTATTAACATTTTATCCCACACAGCAGAAAACTAAAATTAGATGGCAGAGAACGATTGATATTTAGTATCTAACAATACATAATTGAGCAAGAAAGATTGTTGAATTGCTGACGACTGCAAACAATATAAATTGGAATGGAGGGCTACTACATGAAAAGAAAAATCTTATCTCTTTTGCTGTCATTCACACTATGCCTGACGCTGCTGCCAATGGCAGCGTTTGCAGAGGAACCCGACAAAATCTCAATCACAACAGTAGATGAACTTTTGCAATTTGCAAAAGCTGTGGACAATGGCGAATATGACGATAAAACAGATGCGGTTGTATCTCTTGATGCGGATTTGGATTTAACAGGTGTTGCGTGGAAACCGATTGGCAGCGTCTTTGACGGCGACGGAAATCTGCTGCACTACTTCAGCGGCAAATTTTACGGAAACGGACATACGATTTCCAATTTAGATTTTTCCGAAAACTATGGAATGGCAGAGTATCCGGTTTTCGGATTTTTCAGCGTGGCTTACGGCGCTGAAATTTCCGGTTTGACAATTCAAGGCAAGCTGGATGTGTCCAATTCAGGGTATGTCTTTTTTGGAACAGTTGCGGGCGTTGCAGAAAACAGCAAAATTTCTGACTGCGTTTCGGATGTATCGTTCACGGATACGGACAAATATATCAACGGCCCTGCGGCTTTGTGCGGATATGCGATAAATAGCACGATTGAACACTGCCAAAACAAGGGGAATTTTTCAGTAACGACGGATACTACCTCTTTGCAGATGGGCGGTATCGTAGGTGTTGCTGACAACAGTACCGTACAGTATTGCGCCAATACAGGCGATATGACCTCTTGGACACCCCATACCGGCGGAATTGTTGGGCAGTTGTATCAAGGCTCAAAGATTATCAATTGTTATTCCACCGGGAAATTGGTTCCTCTTGGCCATGGCACTACGAATTTCGGCGGCATTGCAGGCACAGTTGGTGCAGGTACAGAAATCAGACATTGCTATTTCGCTGGTGAAATGGATTTATCTCAATATACTGCCACTACACCTTATAAGCGTTTAGGCGGTATTGCAGGCGGCGTTTCTTCTGGTACCCCTGTTTTTGAAAACAATTATTTTCTGGAAACTGAAAATGTCCCGGCTTGCTTTAAGTATCAGGATGCTGGAACAGAAAAGACCCTTGACTTTATGAAAACGGAAGATTTCTTTAATGAAATCACTGCTGCTGGTGGCAATTATCGATTTAATTCTAATGGAACGCCCCTTTTGCCTGCACCGAAATATGCGGTTTCTTTTGTTGTAACACCTGCCGAGTTGACGAATGTAGTCATTAAGGTGAACGGTCAGGCAGTAGCAAACCCTGCCGATTTGGAAGCGGGTACTTATGCGGTCGAGGTCAGCGCCGATAATTGTGAGGTTTTCCGTTCCGATATTACAATTACAGCTGACACAGCAACTCATATGCAGACCATTGCAATGACTTATTTACCTGCCAACTACACTAAGGTTGACGCAGCCATTGCCAAGGCAAATGCACTGAACAAAGATAACTACATGGATTTTTCTGGCGTGGAAGCCGCTGTGAATGCCGTTGTCCGAGGCAAGAACATTACCGAGCAGAGTGAGGTAGATGCAATGGCGAAGGTCATTGAGGAAGCGATCAACGCTCTGGTTCGGAAAAGCTCCGGTGGCGACGATAGCGACCCGACTTACGCCATCGAGGTGGGCAAGGACATCCGGAACGGCACAGTGACAGCAAACCGCCGCTATGCCGAGCGTGGTGATACCGTGACAATCACCGTCAAGCCGGACGATGGTTTCAAACTGGATGACCTCACCGTGACCGACAAGAATGGTAAGGAACTGAAGCTGACTGACAAGGGCAACGGCAAGTATACCTTCACCATGCCCGCCAGCAAGGTTGAAATCAAGGCCACCTTTGTCAAGGAAGTTGAGACAAGCCCGTTCAGCGATGTGTCCACCAGCGCCTATTACTATGAGGCTGTGAAGTGGGCGCAGGAAAAGGACATCACCGGCGGTATTGGCAACGGCCTCTTTGGGCCGAACCAGCCCTGCACCCGCGCACAGATCGTCACCTTCCTGTGGCGTGCTGCCGGTTCTCCCGAACCCAAGAGCATGAGCAGCTTCTCTGATGTTTCTGCGGACAGCTATTATGCTAAGGCAGTTGCGTGGGCGGTGGAGAACGGTATCACCACAGGAACGGGCGATGGCAAATTCAGTCCTGATGCCACCTGCACCCGTGAGCAGGCGGTCGCATTCCTCTATCGAGCCTCCGGCAGCCCCGCAGTCAGTGGCGGCAGCGCGTTCAGTGATGTGGCAGCGAATGCCTATTATGCTGATGCAGTCGCATGGGCGGAGAAGAACGGCGTGACCGGCGGTATCGGCGGCGGCCTGTTCGGCTCCGGGAATACCTGCACCAGAGCGCAGATTGTCACATTCCTGTACCGTGCCTATCAGGGTAAGTAAGGCGAATCGACAATCCAATATAAAGCTCCCGCTGAGAATCATCCTCGGCGGGAGCTTTTTACTCTGCACGGCAGGGAATTGGCGTGGAACATTGCTGCAATGCGAATACTTGACGTATATACTGAAAGCTATTATGCTTTTACTATCAAAAGCTGCGTGAAAGTCTGTTGCTTCGGATCGTGGGGCGGCAAAGCGGATACGGGAACAGCTTTTGATACGGAACGACCTGCTCTCCAGCGTTATGACGGGACATAAGTGCATCCGAGAATGGTAGATTGGTCGTGCGTATAGGACGGAATTGTCATCCTGCGTATTTTCGTTGAGATGACCTTATTAGGAGGAAGTAGGCTGGCAGGCATGCGGGGGAGGCGAACCCCTGCCTATGTGCCGGGTAAACTGAAACCGGAATTTTCCCGAACCGGCACGGCGACGCCCGCGCCGAAGGTGGTGTAATTGCTCTGGATGAACGAGACCATGTTGCCCTCGCGGTCGGCGGTGCAGAGATAGATGGTGCCGCCGCAGTGCGGGTCGCTCGCCCTCGGCTCCAGCGCGCGGTCGGTGATGAGCGCGCGGCGGGCGGCGAGATAGGCGGGATCCAGCAGCTCGCTGACCTTAGTTTTCATATAGCGCGGGTCGGCGACGTAGGTCCTCGTGTCGGCAAAGGCCAGCTTGATGGCCTCCATCACCTTGTGATAGTGCTCGGCGCTCTCGCGCTTTTCCGGCATGGTCATGCCGTTCAGGATGCCGAGCGCCATGAGCACCGTAATGCCGTGGCCGTTTGGCGGGATCTCACAGACCGTATAGCCGCGGTAGTCCTGCGTGATGGGCTCGACCCATTCGGGGTGGTAATTGCGGAAGTCGTCCTCGCAGAAGTACCCGCCGGTCGCGCGGGAGAACGCGACGATCCGCTCCATCAGCGCGCCGCGGTAATAGCTCTCGCAGTCCGTCGCGGCGAGAGAGCGCAGCGTCGCGGCATAGTCCGGAAAGCGGAACAGCTCGCCCGCACGGTAGGGCGTACCGTCCGGCTTTATAAAGCTCTTCCACCAGTATTCATGCGGTACGGCGTTCTCCGCCATCGCCTTGGCAATGCGGCGGCTGTCGCGCTCCCACTGCCGCGCGACGTTCACTGGCACGGGATAGCCCTCCTCGGCATAGGAAATGGCTGGCGCGAACAGCTCAGCGAGCGACTTCGTGCCGAAGCGGCGGTTCAGCTCCGCCCAGCCCGCGGGTGCGCCGGGCACCATCGTCGGCAGCCATCCGGCCTTCGGCATCTCTGTATAGCCCATCGCGCGAACCTTCTCTGCGCTCAGCGCCATCGGCGCGACACCGCTGGCGTTGAGGCCGTAGAGCCGTTTGTCCCGCTCGATCCAAACGAGCGCAAAGCAGTTCGAGCCAAGGCCGTTGCCGGTCGGCTCGAGCAACGGCATGGCCGCGGCCATCGCCACGGCGGCGTCCACGGCGCTGCCGCCGGATTTCATCACGTCCAGTCCGATCTGCGCGCCGAGCAACACAAACGTGCAGGCGACGGCATTTTGGGCGTAGACGACATTGCGCCGTGAGGCATAGCGGTAGGTCAGCGGATCAAAGGCAGGCATGGGAAGCGTTCTCCTTTTCTCTTTTATATCAGGTCCAGTATAGCACACCGACACGGGAAGAGCATGGCGGCGGTTAGGCTCCCGCGCGGACGGTTATAATATTTTTCGCATCATTACCCGGTTTTTAGGCACTATTGAAAAAATGAATCATTTAATTTTTTTGCGATTTCTTGATTTCTTCGGCATTGTGCGCTATATTTTAGTTCCATTACGAAATTTTACTCACATAAACACAGAAAGGCGGATTTTATGGAGCTTCAAATTCAGGATCTGGTATCCTCCATCAAAAAGGACGGCATCGAGAGCGCGAACCGCGAGGCCGCGCAGATCCTTGCCGAAGCCAAGGCGCAGGCGGAAAAGATCGTCGCCGATGCGAGGAGCGAGGCGGACAAGCTGCGTGCGGACGCGCAGGCGGAGATCGGCGTGTTCAAGGCCAGCGCTCAGCTCAGCGCAGAGCAGGCGAAGCGCGACGCGGTGCTTGCCTTCCGGCAGGAGATCGGTGCGGAGCTGACGAAGCTGCTCGCGCAGGATACGCATAAGGCGCTCGACGACAAGGCGCTCGCCGCGCTCATCACCGCCGCGTTGCAGGGCGAGGACGCCTCCGCCTACGCCGCAGAGGTCGCCTCCGTCACGGACGCGCTCAAAAGCGAGCTCGCCGGCGAGCTCAAGGCGGGGCTGGAGCTGCGGCTCTCCAAAAAGGTCCGCACGGGCTTCCGCCTGTGCGCCAAGGACGGCTCGGGCTACATCGACTGCTCCGACGAGGAGCTGGCGGAGCAGCTTGCCCCCTTCTTCCGCGAGCTGCGCATTTAAGGAGGGACGCTCTTGGCTTCCTATTACTACTTGATCTCGAGCCTGCCGATGCTCCGCGCGGGCGACGCCCCGCCGCTGGATTACGCTGCGTTTCTCGACCAATGCCAGGGCGCGGTGAGCGACAGGGTCTACCGCTCGCTCGAGGAGCTGACGGTGCGCTCGGAGGACGGCGGCTTCGTGAGCCGGTGGGCGGCCTTCTACCGCGTGCTGCAGGGTGAGCTGACCTATCAGCGGCGCGTGAAGCGCGGCGAGAGCTGTGCCGCGCCGAACGAGCGCGACGCCGCCGTGACGCAGACCGTCACCGCGGCAGTGAACGCAAAGGACCCGCTCGAGGGCGAGCGGCTGCTGCTCGCGCTGGAATTTGACCGGCTGGATGAGCTGGTGGGACTGCACAGCTTCGACGACTGCGCGCTCTACGGCTACGCGCTGAAGCTGCGGCTGCTCGAACGGCAGCGCGTCTTCCGCCATGACGAGGGCAAGGCCGCCTTCGACACCCTGCTCGGACAGGTCCGTCAGCAGATATTCAGCCTATAAGAAAACGGGAGAAACGAAATGGAGAAAGTGACAGGCTATGTGACCGGAGTCAACGGCAACCTTGTCTCGGCAAGGTTCTCGGGCTCCGTGCGAAAAAACGAAGTCGGCTTCGTCAAGATCGGCAATGACCGCCTCAAGGGCGAGGTCATCCGCATCAGCGGCGACGCCGTGAGTATGCAGATCTATGAAATGACCAACGGCATTCAGGTCGGCGACGAGGTCGAGCTGACCGGCGAACTGCTGAGCGTCGAGCTCGGCCCCGGCCTTCTGACGCAGGTGTACGACGGCTTGCAGAATCCTCTGCCGAAGCTTGCCGAGCAATGCGGCTTCTTCCTCGAGCGCGGCGTATACCTTGACCCCATCCCCGATAAGGAATGGGAGTTCACCCCCTGCGTCAAGCCCGGCGACGCCGTGCTCGCGGGCGACGCGGTCGGCAGCGTACCGGAGGGGCAGTTCACGCACCTCATCATGGCGCCCTTCGACCTCAAGGACGAGGGCTGGCGCGTAAAGAGCGTGAAGGAAAAGGGCGTCTATCACGTCCGCTCCACCGTTGCGGTGCTGGAAAACGGCGCGGGCGAGGAGAAGGCGCTGAGCATGGTCTTTTCCTGGCCGGTCAAGCAGCCCATCCGCTGCTATGAGGAGCGTCTGCGTCCCGACGAGACGCTGGTGACCAAGATCCGCTGCATCGACACCTTCCTGCCGGTCGCCAAGGGCGGCACCTTCTGCGTGCCCGGTCCCTTCGGTGCGGGCAAGACCGTGCTGCAGCACATGGAGGCGAAGAACGCTGACGTCGACATCGTCATCGTCGCCGCCTGCGGCGAGCGCGCCGGCGAGGTCGTAGAGGTCCTCAAGGAGTTCCCCGAGCTGACCGACCCGCGCACGGGCCGCTCGCTGATGGAGCGTACCATCATCATCTGCAACACCTCGTCCATGCCGGTCGCGGCGCGTGAAGCGTCCGTGTACACGGCAGTGACGATGGCCGAATATTACCGCCAGATGGGCCTCAACGTCCTGCTGCTGGCGGACTCCACGAGCCGCTGGGCGCAGGCCATGCGCGAGATGAGCGGCCGACTGGAGGAGATCCCCGGCGAGGAAGCCTTCCCTGCCTACCTCGAATCCGTCATCGCCGCGTTCTATGAGCGCGCGGGCAAGGTCCGGCTGAGAAACGGCAAAATCGCCTCTGTCACCATCGGCGGCACGGTCTCCCCCGCGGGCGGCAACTTTGAAGAGCCGGTCACGCAGGCGACGCTCAAGGTCGTCGGCGCGTTCCACGGCCTCTCCCGCGAGCGCTCCGACGCGCGCAAGTATCCCTCCATCCACCCCATCGACTCGTGGTCAAAGTATCAGGGCGTGGTGGACATGGCGCGTGTGGAGGAGGCCCGCGGCATCCTCCGCCGCAGCAGCGAGATCAATCAGATGATGAAGGTCATCGGCGAAGAGGGCACCTCGGCCGAGGATTACATCCTCTACCAGAAGGGCGAGCTGCTCGACGCCGTGTACCTGCAGCAGAACTCCTTCGATCCCATCGACGCGGCCTGCGAGCCGGAGCGTCAGGCGCATGAGTTCAACGTGCTCTACGATGTGCTCACGCGCGATTACGCGCTCAGCGACAAAAAGGAGATCCGCGCCTTTTTCAATCAGGTGCGTCAGGAATTCCTCGACTGGCACGGCACGGTCTACGGCACGCCGGAATTTGCGGCGCAGGAAACGAAGCTCACGGACCTCTACCGGAGCAAGGTAACGGGTTAAGGAGGGTTTCAGAATGCAGAAGGTTTATACCAAGATCGAATCCATCGTCGGCAACGTCGTGACCGTGCGCGCCTCGGGCGTGCGCAGCGGCGACCTTGCCCTCGTCGGCGAGAGCTACGCGAGCGTCATCAAGCTCAGCGGCGACCTCGTCTCCCTGCAGGTCTTTGCCGGCACGCAGGGCGTCAGCACGACCGACACCGTGCGCTTCCTCGGGCGGCCCATGATGGTCTCGTTTTCCGACGACCTGCTCGGGCGCGTGTTCGACGGCGCGGGCGTGCCGCGCGACAACGGCCCCGCGCTGACCGAAAATATGATCCCCATCGGCGGGCCCTCCGTCAACCCCGCCAAGCGCATCGTGCCCAAGCGCATGATCCGCACCGGCATCCCGATGATCGACGTGTTCAACACCCTCGTCGAGAGCCAGAAGCTGCCCATCTTCTCCGTCTCCGGCGAGCCCTACAACCAGCTGCTCGCCCGCATCGCCATGCAGGCGGAGGTCGACGTCATCGTCCTCGGCGGCATGGGTCTGAAATACGACGACTACCTCTTCTTCCGCGACACGCTCGAAAAGAGCGGTGCGATGGGCCGCACGGTCATGTTCGTCCACACGGCGTCTGATCCGACGGTGGAATGTACGCTCGTGCCCGACCTGTCGCTCGCCGTGGCGGAGCAGTTCGCCCTTGCCGGCAAGCGCGTGCTTGTGCTGCTGACCGACATGACCAACTTCGCCGACGCGCAGAAGGAAATGGCCATCACGATGGAGCAGGTGCCGTCCAACCGCGGCTACCCCGGCGACCTATACAGCTGCCTTGCCTCGCGCTATGAAAAGGCGGTCGACTTTGAGGGTGCGGGCTCCATCACCATCCTCGGCGTCACCACGATGCCCGGCGACGACGTCACCCACCCCGTGCCGGACAACACAGGCTATATCACCGAGGGCCAGTATTACCTCAAAAACGGCCACATCGAGCCGTTCGGCTCGCTCTCGCGTCTCAAGCAGAACGTCAACGGCACGACGCGCAGCGACCACCGCGCCCTGATGGACGGCATGATCCGTCTCTACAGCGCCTACAAGGAAAGCCTTGAGAAGAAGTCCATGGGCTTCATGATGTCCGAATGGGACGAGAAGCTACTCAAGTACGGCCACCTCTTTGAAACGAAGCTGATGGACCTGAGCGTGAACATCCCTCTGGAGGAGGCGCTGGACCTTGGCTGGGAGATCCTCGCCGAGTGCTTCGAGCCGAACGAAACGGGTCTGAAGACCAGTCTCCTGCAGGAAAGATGGCCGAAAAAGGACGCCTTGAACTGAGGGAGCGCGTATGGCTGTCAAACTAACAAAAAATGAACTGAAGGTCCAGAAGGACCGGCTCAAGCAGTTTCAACGCTACCTGCCGACGCTGCAGCTGAAAAAGCAGCAGCTCCAATCGGTCGTGATGCAGGTGACGGCGCAGCTTGAGAAGGTCGAAGCCGAGCGGCTGAAGATCGTCGACGGTCTGGACGGCTGGATCGCGGTGTTCGCCGAAAACGGCAGCTTTCCCGAGGGGATGCGGCTCGATTCGCTCATCCGTCCGAAGGACGTCGTCTGCCGCGACCACAACATCGCCGGCGTGATCGTGCCGGTCTTTGAGGAGCTGACCTTCGAGGAGATCTCCTACGACGTCGCGGACTATCCGCTCTGGGTGGACACCGCCGTGGTCACGCTGCGCGAGATCGCGCGGCTGGACGCGCTGGTCAAGACGCTGCGCACGCAGGTCGAGCTGCTCGAGCGGGAGCTGCGCTCCACAGCGCAGCGCGTGAACCTGTTTGAAAAGGTCAAGATCCCCGAGGCGAGGGAAAACATCCGCGTCATCGGCATTTACCTCGGCGACCAGCAGACCTCCGCGGTCGTGCGCGGCAAGATCGCCAAGAAAAAGCTACAGGAGGCGGCGCGATGATCGAGAAAATGAAGGTCGTTCACATCGTCGCCGCGCAGACGCAGAAAACGGAGCTGCTCGACGCGCTGCGCGCGCTCGGCATCGTCCATTTCGCGGAAAAGGCGGATGCCGACCAGACCTATCTGGAGCGCTTCGCCGCGCTCTCGCGGCTCATCACCGTGCTCGAGGAGCAGGGGGTGAGCGAGGTCGAAGCGGAAACGCTCGACGACGTGAAATTCAAGCAGCTCTATGACGGGCTCAACGCATGTCTGGAGCGCAAAAAAGCATTGGAGACCGAGCGCGCCGCCGCGGTCAGCGCGTGCGACACGCTCGCCGGCTGGGGCAGCTTCTCCCCCGCCGAGATCAAGGAATTGAAGGCGCAGGGCTTCGAGCTGCACTTCTGCCGCGTGGACAAAAAGCTCCTCGCTTCGCTCGAGGCGGACAAGGAAGTGCGCTTCCTGCGGCTCGCGCCGGTCGGGAAGCAGCAGACCGTCGCCATCCTCGGTGCGCTGCCCGCCTCCTGCGCCGCCGGCGAGTTCATCCCGCCGGAAAAGAGCCTTGACGAATACCGGCAGGAGATCGCCGACTGTGAGCGCGGTCTTTCTGAGTGCGGCGCGCAGCTCAAGGCCGCCGCGAAGCACCTGCCCAGCTTCCGCGAGCAGCTGCTCAAAACGCAGAACGACGCGGACTATTCCTCCGTGCGCAATACCTCGGAGAGCGGGGACGGACTCGTGTGGCTGACCGGCTACCTCCCCGTCGACGAGGCGGAGCGCTTCAAGGCCACCGCCGCGAAGGAGCATTGGGCGTGGGCGATGGACGATCCGGCGGCGGATGACGACAAGGTGCCGACCAAGATCAAGTACACCAGGGTCACGCGGCTCATCGCGCCGGTGTTCGACATTCTCGGCACCGTGCCGGGCTACCGCGAGTACGATATTTCGTTCTGGTTCCTCGGCTTCTTCACGCTCTTTTTCGCCATGATCATCGGCGACGCAGGCTACGGCTGCCTGTTCCTGCTGACCGCCGCGGCCCTGACGGTGAAGAGCAAGAAGCCCTCCGATGCCGTGCAGCTTTTGTGGGTGCTCTCCATCGCCACCATCGTCTGGGGCGCGATGACCGGCACCTGGTTCGGGCTTGAGGGCGCGATGGACGTGCCGCTGCTCCGCTCGCTGGTCGTTCCGACCTTTGCGAACTACCCCGAGTATTTCAACGTCACCACCACCCAGCAGCAGAACAGCGTCATGAAATTCTGCTTCATCCTCGGCACCGTCCAGCTCTCGCTGGCGTGCGTGATGAACATCCGCCGCAAGACGCGGGAGAAGGACCTCAGCTGGGTCGCCGACCTCGGCTGGCTGTGCGCGATCTGCGCGCTGTACTTCGTGGTGCTCTACCTCGTCATCGGCGAGCAGGTGAACCTCACGCCCATTGCCGCGGTGGTCCTTCTCGGCTTCGTGCTGGTCGTGTGCTTCGGCGGTATGTCGCCGGACAAGACCTTCGCGCAGGGTCTCAAGGCGGGCCTTGGCAACGCCTTCACAGTGTTCCTCAACACCATCAGCGCCTTCGGCAACATCATGAGCTACATCCGACTGTTTGCCGTCGGCATGGCGTCGCTCGCTATCGCGCAGAGCTTTAACAACATGGCGCTCGGCTTCAAGGGGCCGCTGGTCGTCGTCGGCATCCTCATCATGCTCGTCGGTCACGGGCTGAACATCGTGATGGGCCTGCTGTCCGTGGTGGTCCATGGCGTGCGATTGAATCTGCTGGAATTCTCCGGTCAGCTTGGCATGGAGTGGACCGGCACCGCCTACGCACCGTTCAAAAAACTGGATAAGATCAGAAAATAATCAAAAAGAGGAGAAACGTATTATGAGCATTGAATTTATTGGTATGGCGTGTGCGCTGGGCCTGTCCGCCATGGGCAGCGCGTTCGGCGCGGGCTTCGCGGCGCAGGCGAGCGTCGGCGCTTGGAAGAAGTGCTACGCGAACGGTAAGCCCGCTCCCTTCATCATGGTCGCCTTCTCCGGCGCGCCCCTGACGCAGACCATCTACGGCTTCCTGCTGATGAACTTCATCCGCAGCGCCGTGGCCTCCGGCGCCGATCCCGCGCTCGCCATGTTTACGGGCATCTTCGCGGGTCTCGCCATCGGCCTGTCCGCGTTCTTCCAGGGCAAGGTCGCCGCGGCGAGCGCCGACGCGCTCGGCGAGACCGGCAAGGGCACGGCGAATTTCTTCATCGTCATCGGCATCATCGAAACGGTCGCGCTCTTCACGCTCGTCTTCAGCCTCCTGCTGTTACAGTAAGCGCAAGGAGAAATTTCATAGCGGCACAGCAAGGGAGCCGGTGTCTGTTCTATATTTGCAAACACCGAGAAGGCCACAGGCAAGTGCCATTTGTACGCCAAAAATCCGAGTCTGCTTTGCCGCAAGCAAGCAGATATTCTCGGTCTGCACACCGGCAGACAGGATTTCGACGATTTGCCAAACTCCACTCGTCCTATCCGTCTTCGCATACTTTTTGTAGGCGTTGAGAGCTGTGTAGCTCATCTGCTCGGTTCTCATCTCTTCTGGGATAAAAGAGATGGATAGTGGCGACATCTCCAGAACAGCTTCGCAGATTTCTTCGCTCAGCTTTTCTTTTGGTAGGAACGCGACGCAGTCTTGATTCGCCATGAGCACTTGTGTTGCCACAGCCGCCGTCAGAGGCTTATCTTTTGCCAACTTGCTCCACGTTACTCTCGCGGCAGAGAGTCTGTCCCTGCGTTTTTCCGCGATAAAAGACATGGTTTCAGTCAGTTTCCTTTCGGCGTACTGCTGCATCAAGCTTTTGCTTTCCAATTTGAAATCCTCCTTTCTTCATGTGCGCAAGAGGACATGATTTTCCAGATCACCACTCTATTCGTCACGGATATTGGCTTTGACTATATTGCGCCTAATCCCACGGGAGATGACCTGACCAGCTTCTTTGAGACGGTTGTCCTTCTTTCCAAGGGAGAAATCGACTCGAAAAAGGTGCGTGTGGAGTTCTCATTGGAGAATATGGATATGTCCGGAGGATTCCAAAAAGGCGCAACGTATCCGCAGATCAAAGAGTATGTGCAGGAGCATAGCGGGCTAACCTCTATTTGCGAGACTGTGCAGAGACCCGCAGGCAGATACCAGTGCCCCGTCAGTAATAGGCAGAGCGACATCCAGAAACGGATGTCGCTCTTTTTCTTTGTCTGCTGCAAGCTGGTATCCCCCGCGCAGCGCCTTTCCGGATACCCTGTGATATACTTTTGGGGTTCTCTTTGACGATTTTGCTTCCGATTTTTGCGTTGCTGCAGTTTCGTATCCCCTCTCTTGTGACTTTTGGAAGGAGATGTGTTATGCGTCGGGCACGCACCAGAAGAGCCGTTTTCTCCTGTCGCAGTTTCGTATCCCCGACGATGCCGATTTTCTATCAGGCAATGATATGATATTTAGTTTCTCCGCACGAACCGCCCAAAGCATTCGTGTCGAATTATGTAATTTCCAATAAGTCTTTCGCGTTATTTGATGCGATATTTCAATTAAATTCGATTGATTTTTGCGCGAATATCTGTTAAACTACGCTCAGAACCTTTAAGGAGGTTGCATTATGTATAGAAAAATCATTAGCTTCCTGGAAGTGTGGAAAGAGGACGAGCACCGCAAGCCCCTTATTTTGCAGGGTGCAAGACAGGTCGGTAAGACGTACTCCATCTTGGAGTTCGGGCGCACACACTACGAAAACGTCGCCTATTTCAATTTTGAGACCAATCCCAAGCTGAACGAGACTTTTGAGGAAGACATCAGCCCCGATTATCTGATTCCAATTTTGTCCCACATCGCAGGTCAGACCATCGTCAAGGAGAAGACCCTGATAGTCTTCGATGAGGTGCAGCTCTGCGAAAGAGCTCTGACCTCTCTCAAATACTTCTGTGAGGACGCGCCAGAGTATCACATCATCGTTGCAGGCAGCCTGCTGGGTGTCGCGGTCAACAGGGCGAAGTTCTCCTTCCCCGTCGGCAAAGTCGACATGAAGACGCTCTACCCTATGGACATGGAGGAGTTCATGCTGGCGCTCGGAGAGGATGACTTAGTCGCGCAGATAAAAGAGAGCTTCAATACCAATGCGCCGCTGCCGTCTGCACTGCACGATGCAGCGATGCAGCTCTATCGCCAGTATCTCGTGGTCGGCGGCATGCCGGAGTGTGTGATGCAGTTCGTGGAGACCAGGGACTATATCCTTGTCCGTCATACGCAGGATACGATTCTTGCGAGTTACCTCAACGACATGAGCAAGTACAACAACCTGAACGAAATCAAGAAAACCAGGCTTGCCTACGACAACATCACTGTTCAGCTCTCGAAGAAGAACACGCGTTTCCAGTACAAACTGATTAAGAAAGGCGGGCGTGCTTCCGAGTTCGAGAATGCGATTGAGTGGCTGTGCCTGTCTGGTATCGTCTCTCAGGTCTACAAGGTCGAGCAGGTCAAAAAGCCGCTCGAAAACTACCGCGATATAGATGCGTTCAAAATCTACGTGTCTGACCTTGGCCTTCTGTGCGCCAAGAAGGATTTAGCCGCCAATGATGTCCTCTATATGGTCGACGAGCTCGACGACTTCAAGGGTGGCATGGCTGAGAACTATGTCAACATGCAGCTCTCCATCAACGGCTACCGTACCTACTACTGGGAGTCGGAGCGCGGGGCTGAGATAGACTTCGTCATCCAGCGCGATGGGCAGCTCATTCCCGTTGAGGTTAAATCCGCCGATAATACCAAGGCAAAGAGCTTAAAGGTCTACATGGATACCTACAAGCCGGCCTATGCTATCAAGCTCTCTGCCAAAAACTTTGGCTGTGATGGCAATAAGAAAATCGTGCCTCTTTATGCCGCATTCTGCATCTGAAAAACACATAGTGAAAAGGAGCTGGATGCCAGCTCCTTTTTTCCTGTTTCCGCTGCAATCTCGTATCCCCTGTTGCGAGACATTTTGGCTGAGATGTGGTATGTGGCATGTGGCATGCTGTATCCCACCGAAGAGCAGCTTTTTTGTCTCCTGTTTTCTATAACTGACGAATCTCTCGGTTTTACTTGCGTCAGTTTTACGCATGGCTTTCTTTCATTATATTCTCTCATTTTCGCGGGTAACCTTCAATCCGCCGCTACACTTGACGCTTACAACGCTCCTGGCTATAAGCCTTGCGAAGCTCCGCTTCTTCCTCGGCATCGAGCTCAAGGCGCTCTAAGTAGATGGGCTGCACGTAGCTGTGCTCAAAGTGACCGGTCGATTTCGAGTAGAACTGAACGCAGATAGACGCATCTGCGAAGTCCAGAACAGAGGCGGGAGCTTCCGCCTCGGCGACCAGGGAGGCCCATTCCTTCTGCGACGTCGATACGATTCCGGGAAGGGTGCCGCCGACAAAGCTGACGATAAAATAATAAGCCTGAATCAGAAGATGCCAAAAAGGTAAAATCAATAGTATGCCACAGAATTGCCTCAACTATACACGAGAGGGGATACGAAAATGCGATAGAAACAGAAAAGCGTCAGAAGAGCGCAATCCGGCCGCTGAGCAGCGCATCTGTGGCCGCTCACGCGCGCAATATGCAAAGAGCGGGAAACAGACACCCGAGACAGCCTGAAGAGGTGTTTTGCTTTCGACAACGGGAGTGTAAAGCATGCCTTAAATGATTTGCGCCCGTGCCAGCATAAATGCTGATACGGGCGCTCCTCTGTTTTACATATCTTTTGCCGAAGCCGAAGCTGAATACTTCCAGCCCTGCAATGCTTTGGCACAACTGAATCCATCGGCTAACAGCAATAAGTTTGAATTAGTTCCTTAAGAGAGATGTTCTTCGTTCTCCTCCGCGCAGATCGTTATGCCAGCATCCTCGAAGCGGATGGCGGTTTTGAGCTTTTCCCAATCAACGGCCCGCCGCAGCTCAGCGCTTTCCGCGCCTCCTTTTTGCAGGATGCCGGTATGCGCGGCGGCGTTCTTCCGCGAGCAAGGGCAAACTCCAGCAGGCCTGCAATAATCACGGCTCCGCCCACAATGATCACATCGGTGGTTCTTGGCGGCATCAAGCCGAGAATCAGCGTCAAAAGGCCCAACGCCAGCAGGAACACGCCATAAATGCGGCAGCGCACCGTCCGCCTTTCGCGCGCCGGGCCTTTCGCGGCGTGAGTTCTGATGCGGTCTATCGCATTCCACATAGCGGGGCAGTGCCGCCGACTCTCAGCTTCCAAATGCCGGTGCAGCAGTTCTGCGGTTTCTCTGTCCACGGCGGGGTCATCGTAGTTGCTTATTTGAAAAAGATACATGTGCTTCTCCGTTTTGAAATCGGCTCATTGAGAGTGCCAGAAAATTCCATTCACAGCATATCGGACTGCCACCGGGCAGTCCGATATGCTGTGATGTGCTGATAGTTCCTTGCATGAGAACTGCCGACCGCTTGCGTCCTATTTTTCAAACAGGTACAGCAGGTATCCGTAGCCCTCGGCCTCCATTTTTTCATAGGGGACGAAGCGCAGGGCTGCGCTGTTGATGCAGTAGCGCACGCCGTTGGGGGACTCCGGATCGCCGGTGAACACATGACCGAGATGGGAGTCTCCGGCGCGGCTTCTGACCTCCGTGCGGCGCATTCCGTGGCTCAGATCCTCTTTTTCCACCACAGCGGGGCCCTCGATAGGCTTTGTAAAGGCGGGCCAGCCGCAGCCGCTCTCGTACTTATCCGTGGAGGAAAAGAGCGGCTCGCCGGTGACGACATCCACATAGATGCCCTTTTCAAACTTATCCCAGAACTCTCCTGTGAAAGCGCGCTCTGTGCCGCTCTCCTGCGTAACACGGTACTGCTCCGCCGTCAGCTTGTCCCGGATGGACTCCGCCGCGGGCTTCTGATAGTCACCCGGGTCGATACGCAGCCGGGAAAAGAGCTCCATCTCCGCGCGCGGAATGTGGCAGTAGCCGTTTGGGTTCTTTTCGAGGTAGTTCTGGTGGTATTCCTCGGCGGGATAGAAGTTTTTGAGCGGGCCGATCTCCACGAAGAATTTCTCGCTGCGGCCTCGCTCGATCTCCGCGATGCGCTTCACCGTCTCTCTGGCACTTTCGTTGGTGTAGTAGACGCCGGTCTGGTACTGGCTGCCGCGGTCGTTACCCTGCCGGTTTTGTACCGTGGGGTCGATCACATAGAAGTAGGCCAGCAGCAGCGCGTCAAGGCTCACCTGCTCGGGGTCGTATTCCACCCGCACGGTCTCCCGAAAGCCGGTCTCTCCCTTGCAGACGGTCTTGTAATCGGCGTCCGCCTCGCAGGTGCCGTTGGCGTAGCCGCTCTCGGCGTCGATAACGCCGGGGATGGACTGCATCAGCTGTTCCATGCCCCAGAAGCAGCCGCCCGCCAGATAGATGACATTGTCTGTGGTATCCATATAGGTGATCTCCTCGTCTGACCGGTCAAAAGCCAGTCCGTCCATGTTTGTTTCCTGTCCGCTCTTTTCCTTCGGCACAGTCTGCTGCCCGGCGGCGCAGCCGCTGAGCAGCAGCACCGAGGCGAAAAGCAGTGCCAATACGCTTCGATACATCGCGTTTCCTCCTTTCAGGGGAATCAGGACTCACTCCGACCCTTCCTTGTCCTGTTCTTCGCTGCGGTCGGGCCGCAGGACAGTATACAGCAGCGATCCAAGGATGCATCCAATGCCTGCAAAGAGCCACGGACCCGAGGTGATGGCGCAGGTATCGGCGGCGCAGCCTGCATAGCGGCGGTACAGCCATGCTCCGGCAGTGCCTACCAGAGGTAGCGAAATGGCGCGCAGAATATCTGCCGGCTTACAACGCTTTTTCTTCATCATAGGCACTTTTTAAATCCCGGGTCAGCCCACATCGGCGGCGAGCGCCTGCTCGATGAGCTTTTGCAGCGTCTCCGCCTGCTTCTTTTCCGTGATGGCTCCTACGATGGGTTCACCCACGATATTGCCGCTGCGGTCAACCACATAGGTGGTGGGATAAGCAAAGATGTTGGTAGTAAACTTTCCCGCCTCACCATCTGAGTCAAAATACACATTCTGATAGGTGGCGCCCTTCTTGGCCAGCACGTCCTTCGCCTCGGAAATCGCTGCCTCGTCGCCGTCCAGCGTGAAGGTGTTGACGCCGATGAGGGAGCCGCCCTTCTCCGCAAGTTCCTTATTCAGCGCGTCCAGCTCGGCAAGCTCTCCCACGCAGGGATTGCAGGTGGTGAACCAGAAATTCACTACGGTGACGGCGTTGCCGGAGAACAGCTCGTCGCTCTTCACCGTGTTGCCGTCCAGGTCTTTTCCTTCAAAGGCGGGGAATTTCTGCATACTGCCGTCGTCGGGAGGGGTGCTCGTGTCGCTGCCCGCGGGCATGCTCATATCGCCGTCCATGGATTTCTGCATGATCTCGGGATACTTCTCTTCCAACTCGGTCAGCTTGTTTTCAATATTGCTGATCTCCGTGGCCGACTCCTTCAGCCACTCATACTCCTTGTCGGTGAACTGCTCTTTCGCGGCCTCGACGGTATCCAGCAGGAAGTCGCCGTAGTTTTTGCCGTCCTCCTGCATGGTCATGCCCTTATCGGCCGCCATGAACACCTTCTCCCAGAGTTCGGCATTTTCCGACAGGAGCGCGTTTTCCCGCTCCAGCAGCTCCTTGTGCAGGGCGAGCGCCTCCTCGGCGGTTTTCGGCTCGCCGGTCATGGCGGAGCTGTCTCCGCTCATATCCGCCTGCTTGTCGTTGTCCTTTGCGCCGCAGGCTGCAAGGGCGAGCAGCATCATCGCGCCCAGCAGCAGAGCCAGTATCTTCTTTGCGTTCATATTCGTTTCTCCTTAAGCTTTGTTGTTGTTTTCTCGCAGCGTTGCTGCGTTTTCTTTCTCTTTTCCATCGCCGAAGCCGTAGCGGAAGCACACGGCGTTCGTCGGACAGGCACGGATACACATCCCGCAGCGGATGCACTCGGTATGGTTGGGCGTTTTCGTCACATCCACGTCCATCTTGCAGGCTCTGGCGCATTTCCCGCAGGAAACGCACTTATTCTTATCCACCTTCATCTGGAAGAGGGACACCCGGTTGAACAGCGCATAGAACGCGCCCAGCGGGCAGAGCCACTTGCAAAACGGCCGGTAGAACAGTACGCTCAGCACGATCACCGACAGCAGGATGCTGAACTTCCATGTAAACAGCTTGCCCAGCGCCGCCCGGATGCCGGAATTGGCAAGGGACAGCGGGATGGCTCCCTCCAGCACGCCTTGGGGGCAGAGGTATTTGCAGAAGAACGGGTCTCCCATGCCCACGTCGTTCACAAGGAACGCCGGCAGGAGGAAAACCATCACCAGCAGGACGGCGTACTTGAGGTATGTCAGGGGCTTGAGCTTCTTTGTGGAGAGCTTCTTTGTCGGGATCTTATGCAGCAGCTCCTGAAACCAGCCGAAGGGACAGAGGAAGCCGCAGATAAAGCGCCCCAGCAGCACGCCCAGCAGAATGAGAAAGCCTGTGATATAATAGGAGAAGCTGAACTTGGACGAGCCCACCACTGCCTGAAACGCCCCGATGGGGCAGGCTCCGGAGGCCGCCGGACAGGAGTAGCAGTTCAGCCCCGGCACGCAGACGGTTTTCCCAGCGCCCTGATACAGTCCTCCCTTGAGGAAGTTCGGCAGATGCAGGTTGGTCAGCAGCGTCGCCCCCGCCTGAATCCAGCCCCGGAAGCGGGACATGGTCTGTGAAACGCCTGAAAACTTTTTACCCAATGCCCACACACTCCAGACATAATTTGATTGCTTTGCTCAGCACCGTCGCCGCCTCGCCCCGCCAGACGCCGAAGCACAGCATGGCGGCTCCGGCCATCAGCAGCGCGATCTGCGCCGCGGCCTTTTTCCCGCAGCTCATTTTTCATCACCCTTTCCGATTTTGTGCCCCCATCATAGCGCGGGAGAGTTAAAGTCTCTGTTAAGAACGAAAACTTAACGCAAAACTTATCTATTTTTGCTATAATGAAAAGCAACACAAAAACAGAAAAATAAAAAGGAGGGCTCTCATGCACCTTTTAGTAATTGAAGATGAACGCGCTCTGTGCGAAACGATCGTCCGCAGCCTGCGGCGGCTGGCCTACAGCGTGGACTACTGCTACGACGGGGAGAAGGCTCTGGAGCTTTTGGGCGTGGAGCGCTACGATCTGGTACTTCTTGATCTGAATCTGCCGAAAAAGGACGGCATGACGGTGCTGCGCACCCTGCGGCAGACCGACCGGGAGACGCGGGTGCTGATCCTCTCCGCCCGCAGTGAGGTGGAGGACAAGGTGCAGGGGCTGGACGCCGGGGCAAACGACTATCTGGCAAAGCCCTTCCACTTGGCCGAGCTGGAGGCCCGCATCCGCAGCCTGACCTTGCGGCAGTTCACCCAGCAGGATGTGCTGCTAAGCTGCGGAGCCCTGACCTTTGACACCCGCTCCCGCACCGCCGCCGTCAACGGGCAGACGCTGACGCTCACCCGCAAGGAAACAGGGATACTCGAATACCTGATGGTGCATCAGGGGCGGCCCGTGAGTCAGGAGGAACTGATGGATCACGTCTGGGACAACAGCGTGGACAGCTTCAGCAATTCCATTCGCGTCCACATCTCCGCCCTGCGCAAAAAGCTCCGCGCCGTGCTGGGCTATGACCCCATCCGCAACCGCATCGGCGAGGGCTATCTGATGGGAGGCGAGGAAGCATGAAGCGTCTTTCCCTGCAGTGGCGCATCACGCTGATGTCCGTCCTGCTCATCGGCATCACCTGCGTGACCATGAATTTGCTGCTGTGCTCCTCCGGTGTGTACTATATGGACACCATTGCGGACAGTTTACAAGGCGGCGGCACGGTGATCCTGAATGATGGCGGAGCGGCGAGCTTTGACCCGCAGCTCATAGCGCCCAACGAGGAGTTGACCATCGTCGTCGATGGGGCGCAGGGGCGCTTCCGCACCACCAACTGGTACATCACGGCGGCGGTAACGCTGCTCAGCGGCATCCTCGCCTATTTCGTCAGCGGACGCGCTCTCAAGCCCCTGCGCAGCTTTACCTCGCAGGTGGAGCAGGTGCAGCTGAACAATCTTGCCGATATGAGGATCGATGAAGACGTTATTCCGGAATTCCGGCAGCTGAGCCGCTCGTTCAACCAGATGCTGGAGCGGCTGAACAACGCCTTTGCCGCCCAGCGGCAGTTCACCGGCAACGCTGCCCACGAGCTGCGCACGCCGCTTGCGCTGATGCAGGCGCAGCTGGATCTGTTCTCCGCGGAGCATCCAGATGTGCGCCCGGAGACGGCGGAATTCCTCACGCTTTTGCGCGAGCAGACGGAGCGGCTGACTCAGATGACAAAAACACTGCTGGAAATGAGCAACCTGCAGCAGGTGGCGCGGAACGAACGGATTCAGCTTGCGCCCATGGTCGAGGAGATCTTCGCAGACCTCGCGCCGCTAACAGATAAGCGCGGCATCACGCTGACGGCGGATGGCGACGGCGTCATGACCGGCAGCGACGCGCTGATCTACCGGCTGCTCTTCAACCTGACAGAAAATGCCGTCAAATACAATCGCCCAGGCGGCTCGGTGCGGGTCTGCGTCACACAGGAGCCAGAAAAGCTCCGGATCCGTGTCTCCGACACCGGCTGCGGCATCCCGGAGAAGTATCAGCAGAGCATCTTCCAGCCATTCTTCCGCGTGGACAAGTCCCGCAGCCGGGAGTACGGCGGCGCGGGACTGGGGCTTTCTCTGGTGTGGGAGATCGCCGATCTCCACGGCGGCTCCGTTTGGGTGGAGGAAAGCTCGGACAAGGGCACGACCATCGCGGTAGAGCTGCCGGCAGGGGCAGAAAATGATTCTTCCAGTGTGGATGCTCCATAACAGTCCTTGGCTGTTTCATGGTGATCATTTCTAAAGTCCGCGATGCGCATCCCCTAAAACGGTCGTACACGAATGTGACAAACTCACGCAGATATCGGGTGGCAGTCATATATATCTAACTAGCACAGAAGAGAAATGCGCTTAACGCGCATTTCTCTTCTGTGTATTTTCGTCCTCCAACAGATCGGTCATGTTTTTCAGGCCGATGCCCAATGTGGAGGTATTGTGCAGCAGCGCGGATCACGATGCGGTCCCCCAGCTTCACGTCGGTGACCTTCGTCAGCACCTCAGTGCCGTCTACCTGCTGCCAGGCGTTTTCTATTCGTAGGCTCATGGCGGAGGCAAGGTCGGGCACGGACTTCTTGTGGGTCCACTCCTCCAGAATTTCCCCCAGCCGCAGCATGAACATGACCGAACCGGCGGTGGCGAAATCTCCCCGCACCATAGACACGGTGACGGCGGTGGCATCCAGCACGGCAACGGACAGCTTCCGGTGCCACAGGGCCAGAAGCCCTTCTTTGATGTACTTTGCGGAGCGGATCACAGCCAGCGCCGACATCACCGGCGCCGGCAGAAACAGGTCGGAAGCGCCGCGGCGTATAACAGTGAGGGCGAGCTTGTCCTCAAATTCCCGATTCAAGGCGGGAGGTGTGCTCCGGTGCCAAGTCCAGCTTCTCCGCATTTTCGCAGCAGCGCAAGCAACGTCCACACGCCCCAAGGCATCCCGGTGTATTTCATTACCTGCCGCCGAATTTGATCCTCACGATTTGCATTTTCATCATGCCATCGCCGACTCTTGCGAGAAAGCGGATAAAGCCGCTGACGGACGGGTCCTTCAAATCGTTGTAGCCCAGCATATAGCCTCGGCTGGTGACCTGCAAGCGGCTATCCCACGCACTGATCTCTTGGGGAGCGTCCGAAACCGCAAAATATGCGCCGACATCCTTGATTTTCGCGCTTTTGAGCCATGTTTTTGCAATCATCTTCACCGCCGTCCGGTTTGCTGCGTCAAATACCAGCATGCCGCCGGGAAAGGCATCTGCCATGGTCTGCACAAGTGCTTTGACCTGCTCTGTCAGAAAGTAGTAGAACACGCCGGAGGCAAAGAACGCCGCGCCGTTTGAAGCATCGATTTGAGAAAACCACGCCGTGTCGTTCAGGTCGCAGGGGATATTTTTCTCCCGCTCCCCGGCGGGTAAAAGCTCGTTGCGCACAGCTATGACATCGGGAAAGTCCAGATTGTAGATTTTACAGCTTCCGTTGTCGCAGGATCTGCCGGTGCAATCTAACCCGCAGCCCAGATTGACCACCGCCGCGTTGGGGTGGCCTTTCAAATAATCCCGCACCTCGAAGGCAAGGTCATTCTGCCGCATGGCGACCTCCAGCGAGCCGAAACGCTGCATCAGGCTGTGGGAGTTTTTCTCCGCCTCTGAAAAATCGTAGTCGATCTGATCGATCAAGCGTACCGCCGTTTCATCTTGAAAAAGGTTTGGGTACAGTTCCGTGCATAGTTTCCGGGAGTAAAGCGGAATGACCAGCGTTTCCTGCACGGTGTTTTTCTCAATCTTGTATTTCATAAATGCCTCCGCGCCTATCCCAGCGCCACATCCAGCACCATCATCACGCTGAAGCCTACCGCAAAGAACACCGTTCCAAGATTCGAGTGCCGCCCCTGCGACATTTCCGGAATCAACTCCTCTACCACCACATAGAGCATGGCACCCGCTGCAAAGCTCAGCAGATACGGCAGCGCCGGGATCACAAGCTGCGCCGCGAGAAGCGTCAGCACCGCGCCGATAGGCTCGACAACGCCGGAAAGCACGCCGCCGAGAAACGCTCGGCCCTTGCGTTCCCCCTCCGCCCGGAGCGGCATGGAGATGATCGCACCCTCGGGGAAATTCTGAATGGCGATGCCAAGGGATAGCGCCAGTGCGCTTGCCGCAGTAATCTGCGTATTTCCCGAAAGAAAACCTGCATACACCACGCCGACTGCCATTCCTTCCGGGATATTATGTAAGGTAACAGCCAGCACCATCATGGTGGTGCGCCCGAGCTTGCTTTTCGGACCCTCGGCCTGTTCACTTCCCACATGAAGATGGGGAATCAAACGGTCAAGCAGGAGCAAAAACAGCACGCCGACCCAAAATCCGATAAAGGCGGGGAGAAAGGACAGCTTCCCCATATCCTCCGACTGCTCAATGGCGGGGATCAGCAAGCTCCAGATGGACGCTGCCACCATCACCCCGGCGGCAAAGCCGGCAAGGGAGCGCTGCACCAGATCGCCAAGGGATTTTTTCATAAAGAACACGCAGGCCGCGCCCAGCGTTGTACCCAAGAAAGGGATCATGATTCCAAGAAAAGTTTCCATTTGTCTCACCGCCTTTGCATTACAGTATTATTTGTTTCTTCTGAATCCCGCCTCGTCCCGGTATTCGGGATGTTCCT
>OBLO01000759.1_pt1 | contig 30584 bp, 27 predicted proteins | sample 1519401 | NCBI WGS metagenome assembly OBLO01 (sample SAMEA2602897, study PRJEB22501) | metagenome | reverse complement strand
GTGGCGAAAAGACTTTTTCGACACGACGAAACCGCCGCAGGAGATGCGGCGGTTTTCTTCCTCATAGCTCATCCGGTACCAGCGGCAGAGCCACCTGCGTGACGAACTTCGATTTGTCCTTGTGGTGGGGCGGGCCCTCCAGATAGATGTTGCGGCAGGTACCCTTCAGCTTCAGGCCCTGCTGCCTGGCGTAGGCCACCAGCCGCTCCCGAACCTCCGGGATCTCGTCATAGTCCCCGTGGAAGAAGATGCACAGAGCCTTCTCCTCCGGCCAGTCCTGCACATAGGGGCCCTTGCTGCCATCCGGCACCGCCACACAGAAGTTGATGTCGTTGGGCTCGTCGATAGGGTAGTCGATGAAGTACATCCGCTTGGCGGAGTCCGTGCCGTACTGGCGCATGGCGGCGGGGATCACGTCCCGGAAGATCTCCTTGCGGTCCTCCACCGTAGGGGAGGGGCAGCGGTAGACGTACACCGTCTGGGGTGGGATGGTGCGGATGATGGGGGCCTCGTTGCTGTTCTCCCGGACCCGCAGCTGCAGCTTCTCAATGCACAGGTTCAGCTCGTCCCGTAGTGTCTCCAGCCGGGCGATGATATCCCGCAGGTCGGCGGCATCCTCGAAATAGAGCTTGATCTCATCCAGCGAGATACCCAGCGTCTGCAAGCGCCGGATGGCCCGGATGCGGGTCAGGGTCTCCGGGGTGTAGTAGCGGTTCCCGCCGGAGCCGGTTTTTACGTCGGGCAGCAGAATGCCCTTGTCCTCATAGTTGAGGATCATGCGTCGGGTAATATGCAGGGACTTGGCCACCTCACCGATGGACATCAGACGGCTGTTGTGTTCACTCATGACGAACTCTCCAGATTTTGCCATATTTTTTTAAAAAGTACTTGCATCGTACATTGGTGTACGGTATATGCTCAGTATACAGAAAGATGCAGGTCGTTGCAAGTGGTAATTGCAAAATACAAAAGACCTGCCAGGGAGGAAATCTATGAAAAAGCGAATCGCCAGCGTGCTGGTAGCGTTGGTGATGGTACTGAGTCTGGTCCCCAAGACGTCATGGGCGTGGACCTCGACGGTAACTACCCTCGAGCAGCTCAAAAGCGCCATGAGTGAGCTCTCTTACAACAATACCATCGAAATCGTTGTAAGCGGTACCATCGAAATCAGCGAAACTCTGAACATCAGACCCACCCGCACCACCAACGGCAGCATGGCTTGGTATGAGTATTACAACCAGCGTGTGGTCATCAGCGGCGCCGATGCCAACAGCAAGCTGGTGCGTGCCGAGGGCTTCAAGGGCAGCCTGTTCAATCTGACGGGTGAGCAGGGGTATAGCGGCGCAGGCGGCTCGGATCATCCCGCCTATGCCGCCCTGACCCTGAAGGACATCACCGTGGACGGCGGCGGCGACAAGACGGCTGCCACAAATCCTGCCATCTACGTGAGCCGGTACGGCACGCTGACGCTGGATGACGGCGCCGTGCTCCGCAACTGCAAGAGCCAGCATTACGACGGCGGCGCTGCGGGCCTGTATACCAGCACGTCGGAATTTGTCATGAACGGCACCGCCCGCATGGAGGAGAACGAGGCCGATTACGGCGGCGGTGTGTATATCGGCAATATACTGGCCTCCTTCACCATGAACGGCGGCACCATCGCCAATAACACCGCAACGAAGTACGGCGGCGGCGTATATTGCGAGGCCAGCAAGCAGTATGGCTCCGAAGACACCGCAAAGATCAACCTCAACGGCGGCACCATCACCGGCAACACCGCCGGGATCGCCGGCGGCGGTGTGTACTTCGGTGGTATGACCACCTGCAAGGTAGCCGGTACAGTGAATATCACCGGCAATACGCAGGGGGACGACAAGGCCGCCAGCAATCTGCACGTGGCTGCCTCGGCGGAGGATCAGGCCGTCCTTGCAGGCAATGTTTCCTCCGACTCCCGCATCGGCCTCAACGCCGATCTGATCCCCGCCTATCGCATCGTGCGGGGCTCCTCCGATACCAATGTGTTTACCAGTGACCGCGCCAACTGCGCCGTCACGAAGAACGGGTCCGTCAACTTCAATCTGGACCTGCTGGCCAATGAGGAGCACATCCACTGCGCGTGCCTGCAGAACCAGAGCTATGGTCCCTACCACGACCACGATCAGGACACCAAGTGGGTGGGCATCAGCAGCCTGAAGTCCGTCAAGAGCTACGGCTGCTACTATCTGCTCAATGATGTAACCACCACCGATGAGGGGTGGGGCAGCAATCTGGATGATGTGCGGATCTGCCTCAACGGACACAATATCATTCTGGAAAACGGGTATTATCGCCCATACATTCATGTGACGAACTATCATACCCTGACCATCACCGACTGCGCCGAGGAGGCCGGTCAGATCACCCGCAAGAACACGGCGGATCCCAAGGGTACCTGCATCATAGAGATCGACGCCGGCTGCAGATTTAATATGTTCGGCGGCGAGGTCACTGGCTTGGACAGCTCCGAAAACAGCGCCCCTTACCCCACCGCTGTGTCCAACAGGGGTACCTTCAACCTCTGCGGCGGCAAGATCACCGGCAATAAGTCCCATGCCGTGTATAATGAGAACGCCACGATGAATCTGTATGGCGGCGAGATCAGCCGCAATGATACCACCTACACCGATGCTTCCGCCGGTGCTGCCGTTGTCCTGGTTTCCGGCTCCACCCTGAATATGACCGGCGGCACCATCAAGGATAACATCTCCAACACCCTCGGCGGCGGTGTGTACGTCAAGGGCCTCCAGAGCCGCAGCAGCACGATGAACTTCTCCGGCGGCGAGATCAGCGGCAACCGTGTCAACAGCACCAATGACGACCTGGGCTTTGACGGCGGCGGCGGTGTGTATGTGGATCTGTATGCGACTCTGGACCTCTCCGGCACCGCCCGCATCTCCGGCAACTACGCCTGTGCGGTCGACTATAAGGAGAGCGCCACCTTCGGCGGCGGCTTCGGCGGCGGCGTGTACGTGGCGGGCACCTTCGACATGAGAGGCGGCGAGATCTGCGACAACTTCGCCGGTCTGGCCAACTATAAGAACAAATACGGGAACGATGATCGCCGTGGCGGCGATGGCGGCGGCGTGTACCTCTATTCCAAGAGCAGCTTCAGCATGAGTGGCGGCTCCATTCAGGACAATACCGTCGATGACCGTGGCGGCGGCGTGTTTGTCCGTGGTTACGACCATACCATCACCCTGTCCGGCCGCTCCATCATCCAGAACAACGTCGATAAGGACAATCAGGACAACAACCTGTATCTGGAGAACTCGTCGCAGCAGGTCAGCGCCAGAAGACTCAGCAGCGGTGCCGATATCGGCATCAGCAGCGGCAGGACCCTCGCCAGCGGACAGACCGTCCAGATCAGCAGCGACGCCTGCACAGGCAGCATCCAGTACGTCAGCGCCGACCGGGCGGGCTACGAGACCTATCTGAACTCTGAGGGCCTGATCTATCTCCGCCTCAAGACCTATCAGGTCAGCGTCACCCTGCCGAACGGCCTCACCTATAAGAACGGCGGCCGGCTGACGCAGGATTGTCTGGATCTGACGCCCATCACCATCAGCGTTACCGATCCCGACAATTACTACATCCCCGACGGGTACAGCGTGACTCTCAACGGCATCACCGCCGCCAAGGTCGACAGCTATACCATCCGTGTCACAGGTACGGCCACGGCGGATACCGCCATGACACTCACCGCCCCCACGGAGAAAACGGCCCAGACCCAGCCCCCCACGGGTCTCACCGTGACCCATCCCCAGAGTCGGACGGGCTACGGCCGCATCAACGGCACCAACAGCAGCATGGAGTATCGCCCCGTGGGCGGCACCAGATGGAGCCAGTGCGGCAGCGCCTTCACCTCCGCTCTGGCCGGCACCTATGAGGTCCGCTATGCGGCTACCGAGACCCGGAAGCCCTCTCCGTCCACTACTGTCACCCTGAACCAGTATCTGGAGGCCATCCCGGTTCCCACGGTCTACGGCCCCTTCACCTATAACGGCAACTGGCAGTACGGTCTGCTGCCCGGCGAAGTCTATGGCTACGAGCTTGTGGGCAGCGGCTATAGAGCCTGCCGCGTGGGTACCTATACCGTTACCGTCCGCCCCGCAGCGGGCTTCAAGTGGAGCGACGGCACCACCGGCGAAAAGAAGCTCCAGTGGGAGATCGTGAAGCGCACTCCCACAGCGGGCGACTTCACCTTCACCGCTCCGGAAAATCTGGAGTATGACGGCACCGCCAAGGAGGCTACCGTTCGCTGGAGCACCGGAGGCGACCGGACCATGGGCATGGGCTATTGGCCCGACAACACCTTTACCGTCATCTATAAGCAAAACGGCAAGGTCGTGGCCGCTCCCACGGATATGGGTACCTATCAGGTCTACGTCACCGTTCCCGGCAACGAGGACATCACCGCCGTCAGTGAGTTGACCGATCCCAGCTGGGCCTTTACCATCACCCACACCGGCAACCACCAGTGGGGCGATTGGCAGCACGATGACACCCAGCACTGGCGGTCCTGCGCCGTTCCCGGCTGTCAGGTGAAGGACTCTCTGGGCAGCCATGACGGCACCGCCACCTGCACCAAGAGGGCCACCTGCAGCATCTGCGGCGCTACCTATGGCACCACGGATCCCAACCATCATGACCTGACCCATCACGACGGAACCGCCGCCACCTGCACCCAGCCGGGCAGTCTGGAGTACTGGCAGTGCAGCGACTGCCACAAGCTGTTCGCTGACGCAGCAGCTGCTCAGCCCATCACCGATACCGTCATTCCGGCTACCCACCACGCCAATGCCCAGCGCACGGCAGGCGACCCCGCCACCTGCACGCAGGACGGCTACGCCGCCTACTGGTACTGCCCGGATTGCGCCAGCTACTTCGCTGATGCCGACGGCAAGCTGGACGAGAGCAAGACCTACACCGGCCCGGCGGATTTCTATCAGGAGGCCATGGGTCACAGCTTCACCCACTACGTCTACGACAACAACGCCACCTATGACGACGACGGCACGGAGACGGCTCAGTGCGACCACGGCTGCGGCCTGACGGATACCCGCACCAAGGTGGGCTCTAAGCTCATCGACGAGGCGGCTCCTGCGGTGGAGGGCGTCACAGACGGCGGCACCTACTGCCTGACGGCAGAGATCACCGTGACCGACCCCAATCTGGAGAGCGTGACCCTCAACGGCCAGCCCGTGGAGCTGGTGGACGGTAAGCTCACCGTTTCCGCTGCCGAGGGCGTCCAGACCCTGACGGCCACCGACCGCTTCGGCAACACCGTTACCGTCACCTTCACCGTGAACGCCCAGCATACGGAGGGCGAGGGCAAGATCACCACCCCCGCCACCACGGAGCGTGAGGGCGTCAAGACCTACGCCTGCACCGTGTGCGGTCAGGTGCTGCGGACCGAGTCCGTGGCCAAGCTGCCCGCTCCCGCAGAGCCCACCACCCCCGCCGTTCCCACCGGAGACACCGGCGACACCGGCCTGTGGATGGGGCTGGCGGCCCTGTGCGGCATGAGCCTTGCAGCCCTGCTGCGTACCGGCAAGCGCAAAGAGCGGTAAACTCCCTATCACGCACCATAACTCCCTATAAAAAAACCACGGGCCCTCCCCCCAAGTGGGGGAGAGCCCGTGGCTGGCGACACAAAACCAACCGGAGCCGCAAATCTCCGGCAGATTTTGTCACAGCTCTGTTTGGTAGGTTACAGACTGCGATGGTCGCTGAGTACCTGGAGCGGCTCCACCGAGGAGCCGCCCAGGTCGGAGGAGACGTTGACACTGGGGCGGAGCTCATAATCGCTGCCGCTTGTGCTTCGGGCGCCCTGCGTGGAGCAGCGGTCGTATTCCACCTTCATCACCGAGGCGATGGTGTGGCGGCCGTAGTCGTCCAACTGGGCATACTGATCCAGCAGCTGCTGGGTGTCCTCCGTCAGATAGAAGGAGGCATCGCTGGAGATGGCCTTGATCCCCAGCGTCTGGCAGATCTGCACCACCGTATCAAAGGAGGAACCTCCGATGCCGTTGTGCAGCGCACTGTTGATGGTAGATAGGGGGATATTGACCGCAAAAGCAAACTGCCGCACACTCTTGTACTGACGGGAAATTTCGGTTTTGACGATTCTCGTTAAGTTATCCATAGTTTAGACCCTCTTTACAAATTTTTCCATGCACGGGAGACAACTCCGATTGTACGTATTATAACACGCTTTTTTTCAAATGCCAATACTAAATAGTGAATAGTTTCTTAATTTTCAGCGGAAAAAACAAAATTTTACAGAAAAGTAATATTTTTGGAATATTTATGATAAAAAACAGGTGGGAGATTTCCGTGTAATGGAAAATCTCCTTTTATTTTGCTCACAGCTGTGCTACAATAATAAGCTGAAACGGAGAGGAGCGAACTATGAGGAAAGGCACTCACCCCCGCACGGCGCTGGGGCAAACGGCGGCGCAGATGATCCGCCGGTACTATCTCCATGACGTGGCACGGGACAGCGCAGCCCTGACCTACTACCTGCTGTTCGCCATTTTCCCGCTGCTGATCTTCGTCAGCACCCTGCTGGGTATTCTGGAGCTGGATGTGGACAGCATCGTCACCGGCCTGCGGCAGATCGTGCCGGGGGACGTGGCGGAGGTGGTGCGGAGCTATCTGGAATACGTTTCCGGCAACGCCAGCCGCCAGCTCATGTGGTTCAGTCTGGTGTTTTCCATCTGGTTCCCCATGCGGGCCACCGGCTGCCTGCTGCACTCGCTGCGCAAGGCCTTCGGCAAGGGCCAGCCCAAGAACATCCTGCTGGATCAGCTGAAAATTTTTCTCTTCGCCATCTGGCTCATGGTATCCATCGGCCTGACGCTGCTGATGATCACCGTGGGCCGCCGGGCGCTGTACTTTGTGTCGGGGATCATCACCGTACCGGACGGCTTCATCAACCTCTGGAGCAAGCTCCGCTTCGTGGCGGTGGCGCTGCTGATGTTCGTGCTGGTGACGGTGCTGTATATGCTGGCGCTGGGCCGCCGATGCCCGTTGCGGGAGGTGGCGCCGGGCGTGGCCGTGTCGCTGGCGGCGTGGATGCTGCTGTCGCTGGCCTTCTCCTATTATGTGGAAAATCTGGCACACTATACCCAGCTCTACGGCTCCATCGCCACCATTGTGGTGGTGCTGCTGTGGCTGTATATGAGCGGGACGGTGCTGATTTTAGGCGGTGAGCTGAATGCGGTGGTGCTGCACCGGCGCACCCAGCGCCGTCGTGCGGCAGAGGAAAAGGCGGCGGAAAAGGCTGCCCGGCCGACACGGCAGGAAGCTGCGGCGCAGAAGCCTTCCGGGTCAACGCAGCCGCCCCGACAGCCACAGCCGCCTAAACCGGCAGAGCAGCCGGGAAAGGCGGATCCACCCAAACCGGCGGAGCCACCTAAGCAGACGCAGGGGCAGCCGCCGCAAGAAGCAATACCTCCGGAAAAAGAGCAGCCGGAACGACCGGGAAAGGAACAGTCAGGCTCATGAAGATCATCATTGTAGGAAACGGAAAGGTGGGCTACGCTATCGCCCGCCAGCTGGCGGTGGAGGGCCACGACATCACCATGGTGGACTCCTCCCCGGTGGCGCTGGCCCGTGCCGACAGCACCCTGGACATCATGTGCGTGGAGGGCAACGGCGCCAGCATCAGCGTGCTGGAGGAGGCCGGCGCCCGGACGGCGGATCTGGTCATCGCTGTCAGCAATCTGGACGAGACGAATCTGGTGTGTTGCCTCATCGCCAAAACCATGGGGGCCAAGCACACCATCGCACGGGTGCGGAATCCGGACTACCGCCGGGACGCCGCCCTGCTGAAGCGGGAGATCGGGATGGACATGGTCATCAACCCCGATCTGGCGGCGGCACGGGAGATCGCCCGCATCCTCAGCTTCCCCTCCGCCTCCTCCGTGGAGCCCTTCGCCGGCGGCCGTATCGACATGATCGGCATACAGGTGACGGAGCGGGACCGGTTTTACGGGGTGGCCCTCAGCGAGTTCCATCGTATCCGCTCGGCGGAGGTGCTGATCTGCGCTGCCCAGCGGGGGGACGAGTGCATCATCCCCAACGGCAACTTTGTGCCGAGAGAGGGCGACAAGCTCTACATGGTGGGTACCAAGTCCGAGCTCCAGAAGATGCTGCGGGCTATGGGCCGCACCCAGCAGCGGGTCAAGACCGTGTCCCTGCTGGGGGGCAGCCGCATCGCCATGTATCTCACGTGGGAGCTGGCGGTGAGCAATACCAAGGTCTGCATCGTGGAGCAGAAGCACGATAAGTGCCTTCAGCTGGCGGCCCAGCTGCCTACGGCCATGATCATCGAGGGCGACGGCACGGAGGAGGAGCTGCTGACCAGCGAGAATATCTTCCAGGCGGATGCCTTCGTCTCCCTGACGGGCCGGGACGAGGAGAATCTGCTGATGGCCCTGACGGCTCGGCGGGCGGGCGTCCCCAAGGTGCTGGCCAAGATGACCCGCCCCAACTACATGGATCTGGTCCGGGATATGCGGGTGGGCAGCATCGTCAGTCCCAAGGATATCGTGGCCAACCAGATCACCCGCTACGTCCGGGCGTTGGCCAATTCCGAGGGCAGCGCCGTGGAGAGCTTGTATAAGATGCTGGGCGGCGCCGTGGAAGCGCTGGAGTTCACCGCCACGGCCCGGAGCCGTGCGGTGCTGAATAAGCCCCTGCGGGCGCTGTCCCTGAAGGACGACGTGCTGGTGGCGGCCATTGCACGGGGCAGCGAGATCATCATCCCCGGCGGCACCAGCATCATTCAGGAGGGCGACCACGTGGTGGTGGTCACCAATGCCCATACCTTCGACGATCTGGGGGACATTCTGGCGTGAACACAAAAGCCGTGGCCCATGGCCACGGCTTTTTTCGCAAGGAGGGGAGACTGCATGACACGGGATCGTGAGACGGCCCGCCGCATCGCACAGGAGGTGCAGCCGCTGGGCGGCAGCGTCTACTATGTGGGCGGCTGCGTCCGGGACCGCCTGCTGGGCCGGGAGAGCAAGGATCTGGATATCGAGGTTCACGGCGTCACCCCCCAGCAGCTGGAGATCGTGCTGGATCGGATGGGCGGCCGCCGGACGGTGGGGGCCAGCTTTGGCGTCTACGGACTGGCAGGCTGCGGACTGGACATCGCCATGCCCCGGCGGGAGACCACCGTGGGCCGGGGCCACCGGGACTTCACCGTGGAGGTGGACCCGTGGCTGGGGCCGGAGAGAGCCGCCCGCCGCCGGGATTTCACCGTCAACGCCCTGATGGAGGACGTGCTCACCGGTCAGGTGCTGGACTTCTTCGGCGGCCGGGAGGATCTCCGTCGGGGCCTCCTGCGCCATGTGGATGACCGCTCCTTTCCGGAGGACCCCCTGCGGGTGCTGCGGGGAGCGCAGTTTGCCGCCCGCTTCGGCTTCACCGTGGCGGAGGAGACGGTGGCCCTGTGCCGCACCATGGATCTGTCGGCCCTGTCCCGTGAACGGGTGGAGGGGGAGCTGCAAAAGGCCCTCCTGCAGGCGCCCCGCCCTTCCATCTTCTTCCGCACACTGGATGCCATGCACCAGCTGCGCCCGTGGTTCACGGAGGTGCAGCGCTTACAGGGCGTCCCCCAGCCGCCCCGCTACCACGGGGAGGGGGATGTGTGGGAGCACACCATGGCGGTGCTGGATGCCGCCGCCGAGCTGCGGCCCCAAGCAGCCCAGCCCATGGCCCTGATGCTGGCGGCACTGGCCCACGACTTCGGCAAGGTCACCGCCACCACGGAGTCAGGCGGCGTCATCCACGCTTACGGCCACGAGGAGGCGGGCCTGCCGCCGGCGGAGGACTTCCTGCGCCGGGTGATCGGGGAGAAGGCCCTCCACCGGTGCGTGAAAAATCTGGTGGCCCTGCACATGAAGCCCAACGCCATGGCACTGAGTGGGGCCTCCGTCAAGTCCACCAACCGTCTGCTGGACGCCGCCATAGAGCCGGGGGACCTGATCCTGCTGGCGCTGGCGGATCACCGTGGCTCCCGGTGCGACCCGCCCCGTCCGGACCCGGAGCCCTTCCTGCGGCAGCGGCTGGAGATCTACCGGGCCGCCATGGCCCGCCCCATGGTCACCGGCAGCGACCTGATCTCCGCCGGACTGACCCCGGATCGGGACTTCTCCCAGCTGCTGGCCTACGCCCGCAAGCTCCATCTGGCGGGGCTCGACCGGGAGGCAGCCCTGCGGCAAACGCTGGCCTACGCCCGCAAGCTTTCAAAAAAGCATCAAAAAGAAGGCTGAGCATCCGCTCAGCCTTCTTTTTATGGAGTTTTTTACAGCAGGTGGAAGTTCACCACCAGACCGGCGAACACGATGGAGACCATGCTCAGCAGCTTGATGAGGATGTTGATAGCGGGGCCGGAGGTATCCTTGAAGGGATCGCCCACGGTGTCGCCCACCACGCCTGCCTTGTGGCAGTCGGAGCCCTTGCCGCCGAAGTGACCGGCCTCGATGTACTTCTTGGCGTTATCCCACGCACCGCCGGCGTTGGCCATGTAGATGGCCATCAGGAAGCCGGTGACGGTAGCGCCGGCCAGCATACCCACAACGCCCATGTGGCCCAGGATCAGACCCACCACGATGGGGCAAACCACAGCGATGATGGTGGGCAGGACCATCTCGTGCAGAGATGCCTTGGTGCACAGGTCCACGCAGCGGGCATAGTCGGGATCGGCCTTGCCGTCCATCAGACCGGTGATCTCCCGGAACTGACGGCGCACCTCCAGCACCACGCTCTGGGCGGCACGGCCCACGGAGTTCATGGTGAGGGCGGCAAACACGAAGGGCAGGCAGGCGCCGATGAACAGGCCCACCAGCACCACGGGGTTCATGAGGCTGAAATCCTGGAAGGTGACGTCAGCGCCCACCTCCTTGACCTTCTCGATGTAGGAGGCCATCAGGGCCAGAGCGGTCAGAGCGGCGGAGCCGATGGCGAAGCCCTTGCCGGTGGCGGCGGTGGTGTTGCCCAGAGAGTCCAGAGCGTCGGTGCGCTGGCGGACCTCGGGAGCCAGACCGGCCATCTCAGCGATGCCGCCGGCGTTGTCGGCCACGGGACCGTAAGCGTCGGTGGCCAGCGTGATGCCCAGCGTGCTCAGCATACCCACGGCGGCCAGAGCGATGCCGTACAGGCCCATGCCGGTGGAGGCAGCGCCGCCGGAGCAGAAGTAAGCCACCAGAATGCAGATGGCCACAATGATGATGGGAACAGCGGTGCTCAGCATACCCAGACCCAGACCGCCGATGATGATGGTGGCGGCGCCGGTCTGAGACTTGGAGGACAGATCCTGGGTGGGCTTGAAGGTATCGGAGGTGTAGTACTCCGTGGCCTTACCGATGAGTACACCGGCGATCAGACCCGCCAGAATGGCGAAGTACAGGCCCAGATGCTCCTTGCCCAGCAGGGAGATCACCAGCGGGCAGGCGATGATGGCGATGAGGATAGCGGACAGGTTGGTACCACGGGACAGGGCCTTCAGCAGGGTGCGCTGGTCGGCCTGCTCGTCGGTGCGGACGAAGAAGGTGCCGATGATGGAGCAGATGATGCCGATGGCTGCCATGACCATGGGGATGGCCATGGCCTTGAAGGCCTGATCGGAGAAGGCGGCCACGCCCAGAGCGGAGGCAGAGATGATGGAGCCTACATAGGACTCGTACAGATCGGCGCCCATACCGGCCACGTCGCCTACGTTGTCGCCCACGTTGTCAGCGATGACGGCGGGGTTCCGGGGGTCGTCCTCCGGGATACCGGCCTCCACCTTACCCACCAGATCGGCGCCCACGTCGGCGGCCTTGGTGAAGATGCCGCCGCCCACACGGGCGAACAGAGCCATGGAGGAGGCGCCCATACCGAAGGTCAGCATGGCGCTGGTGATGGCGGAGGCCTCCAGCTTGAACACGAAGCGCAGCAGGAAGAACCACACGGAGATGTCCAGCAGGCCCAGACCCACCACGGTGAAGCCCATGACGGAGCCGGCGGAGAAGGCCACCCGCAGACCACGGTTCAGCCCCTCCTGGCAGGCATTGGCGGTGCGGCAGTTGGAGGCGGTGGCGATCTTCATGCCGATGAAGCCGGACAGGCCGGAGAAGAAGCCGCCGGTCAGGAAGGCGAAGGGTACGAACCACGTCAGCAGACCGCAGGCTGCCATGATGCACAGCACCACCACCATGCAGGCGAAGAACACGCCTACCACGGAATACTGGCGCTTGAGGTATGCGTTAGCACCCTGACGAATGGACTGGGAGATCTTCTGCATGAGGGGGGTGCCCTCCGAGAAGCGCAGCACCTTCTTTGCGGTGATGACCACAAAGAGAAGTGCAATGACGGAGCCAACAAACGTGGCTAGGACCAGGTACTTTTCCATAAAGATTTTTCCTCTCTTTTCCTTGTTTTCTCCCGGAGCCGGCAGAGGGACGGGAGATTCTTTTTGTCCCACTGCACATTATAAAAAACGCCGTCCGCCCCGTCAAATTTTCAAACTTTTTTTCGAAGTACCTAAAAATTAGTTTGGAGTCGTTCGTCATTTTTATATAATATTTTTCCTGCAAGGAAAACCGCTTAAAATGGAAAAACGGGGCGAAAACCGGCGGCAGCGGCGGAACGCTTGCGGAATTTGTGACAGGATTTTTCTGTGAGAAGTCGGGAAAAATGTTTTTGAAAATTTTTTTCAAAAACATTTTTCCTTCAAATAAAAGCAAATTCACAAAAAATACACAAAAAGACTCCCATTCACTTTTTACGCAAAAACTGATGAATCAAAAATTGGATACAGAAATTCTTTCGTCACTTTTCACAATCATGGAAAACCCCTTCAAATGTCTTGAAGAGCGACCAAAACGGGAGTAAAATAGCCTCATCAATACCCGGGAGGTTTCAAACGTATGGAATATCAGGAAATTTTGCAAAACGCCCGCACCTGCATGGGGCCCTACTGCAAGGCGTGTCCCGTGTGCAACGGACAGGCGTGTAAGAATACCATCCCCGGCCCCGGCGCCAAGGGCTCCGGCACCGGCTTTGCCCGGAACTACCAGAAGTGGCAGGAGCTGCGGGGGAATCTGGATACCATCGGTGAAAACCGCCGGGCCGATACATCCTTCGACTTCTTCGGCCACCGGCTGGCCCTGCCGGTGATGGCGGCTCCCGTGGGAGCCATGCAGCTGCACTACGGGGATAAGTACGACGACCTGACCTATAACCGGCTGCTGCTGGCGGCCTGCGCCAAGGCGGGCATCGTCGCCTTCACCGGCGACGGCGTGGACCCGGCGGTGATGGAGGGCGCTACGCAGGCCATCCGGGCCCAGCAGGGCTGCGGCGTGCCTACGGTGAAGCCCTGGGACCGGGAGACCCTGATGCAGAAGCTGGACTTGGCCCTGACCGCCGACCCCATGGCCATTGCCATGGACATCGATGCCGCCGGTCTGCCCTTCCTCCGCAACCGGATGCCGCCTGCCGGCAGCAAGACCGTGGCGGAGCTGCGTGAGGTGGCGGAGCACGCCCGAAAGCCCTTTATCCTCAAGGGCATCATGACCGTCCGTGGGGCGGAGAAGGCGGTGGAGGCCGGGGCCTCCGCCATCGTGGTGTCCAACCACGGCGGCCGGGTGCTGGATCAGTGTCCCGCCACGGCGGAGGTGCTGCCCGCCATTGCCGACGCCGTGGGCGACCGGGTCATGGTGTTGGTGGACGGCGGCATCCGCACAGGGCTGGATGTGTTCAAGGCGCTGGCACTGGGGGCGGACGGCGTTCTCATCGGCCGTCCCTTCGTCACCATGGTCTATGGCGGCGGCGAGGAGGGCGTGGCAGCCTACGTCCGCAAGCTGACGGATGAGCTGTCGGATACCATGGCCATGTGCGGCGCCCACAGCCTGAAGGAGATCGACCGGGAGATGCTCTGGCAGGGCTGATGCGGACTGATCCGGTCTGATACACACATCATTCTATTCGGATATCATGGGAACATATTCTGCTGCTATGGCATTTTGATCGGATTTGTTCCGATCTTCTAAAAATTCGTGACAGGAGGCGCTTATGTATATCACATGGTTGGGCCACAGCTGCTTTCGGCTGGAGTCGGCGGGCTACGGGCTGGTCATCGATCCCTATCGGGTTGTGGCGGGCTATCCGCCGCTGCGGGTGGAGGCCAACGCCGTCTATATCAGTCACCACCACTTTGACCACGATTGTCTGGAGGCGGTGACGCTGCTGCCCGGCGGGGAAAATCCCTTTACGGTGGAGACGTTCTCCACCTTCCACGACGACTGTCAGGGCGCCCTCCGGGGCGATAACACCGTTCATATCTTCCGGGCGGAGGGCATGACCGTGGTGCATCTGGGGGACTTGGGCTGCGTCCTGACAGCGGAGCAGGAGGAGAAAATTTCGGGTTGCGATGCACTGATGCTGCCGGTGGGCGGTACCTATACCATCGATGCCGCTGCGGCGGCAGAGCTGGTGCGTCGGCTGCACCCCCGACTGGTGCTGCCCATGCATTTCCGGAGAGGGGAGCAGGGCTTCCCGGAACTGACCACGCTGGAGGACTTTCTCTCCCGCCTCCCGGAGCAGCCGGTACACCGACTGACGGGGGAGACGCTGGATCTGATGTCCAAAGGGACGTCGGGTGTTGTGATCTTCCCCCGTCGGTAAGGGGAAATTCTGTCCGGTTTTTGTCCGGAAAATGTCCAAAAACCGGAGTAGGTATAAGCCCCTCCGTTTTCGTGTACACTGAGGTATCAGGTACATGGAAACGGAGGGCTTTTACATGGCAGAAAAACGGTGGCGCACTTGGGAGACGGTGGGCCTGCTGGTGGTGCTGGCGGCGGGGAACCTGCTGCACTTTATCTACGACTGGACGGGGCAGAGTCCCATAGCGGCGCCGCTGGCCGCTGTCAACGAATCCACCTGGGAGCACATGAAGCTTTTCATCACTCCGTGGGTGCTGTGGTCGCTGGTGGAGCGCATCGCCCTGCAGGGTCACGGCTCCCTGCTGCCCGCCCGTGGGCTGGGGATGCTGACGGGTCTTGCGGCCATCCCGGCGCTGTTTTACACCTATCAGGGAATTTTGGGCCGGGGGATCATGTGGGTGGATGTACTGATTTTCCAGCTGGCGGTGCTGCTGGCCTTTTGGGTCAGCTGGAGCGTTCAGGCCCGGCGGGTGCTGGACGGGCCGGTGTGGCAGATCTTAGGCGGCGTGACGCTGCTGGCGGTGTGGGGGCTGGCCATCTGGTGGACCTACGCACCGCCCCAGCTGCCGCTGTTCGTGGATCCCACTGACGGAAGCCGGGGCATCCCACTGCGGTAGGTCTGCGGGTGGGGGAGACGGCTTGCAAAATGTGATAAGCGGGCAAGGGCAGGCACGCCGGAGGGCGTGCCTGCCCTTGCCGATTTGCCGCATCCGCTTGCCGGTGGGAGCGCATCGTCCGGGGTTCGGCGACCGGAGGGGCGATGACCCGGTGGGACGTCCCGATATTGGGATTTTTTCTTGACCGGGGGGAGCGCATGGGGTATAATCGAACCAACTGTATATGACAGGTCAGAAACGGAGGCGTGCAATGAAAAAGATCGTGCATAAATCGGCTGCGCCCATATACGCAGCGGCGGTGGTGTGGGTGCTGTATGCCCTGCTGCTGCCCCTGTATAAGCCGGGCCACTTTATGATGGCGGCTGCGGCGTCGGTAGTGGTATTTCTCATCGCCCGCATCTTCTGCAAGGACGTTGTGGAGGAGGTGGAGGAGAAGCCCCAGCCCACCGGCAACCCGGAGTTGGATAAGATGATCTCCGACGGCGAGTTGGCCATCCGGGAGATGAAGCGCCTCAACGACAGCATCAAGGACGAGACCATCAGCCGCCAGATCGATCGGCTGGAGGAGGTTTCCGGCAAGATCTTCGACTGCGTTAAGGCAGACCCCGGGAAGCTGCCGCAGATCCGCAAATTCATGAACTACTACCTGCCTACCACGCTGAAGCTCCTCAACGCTTATGACCGCATGAGCAGTCAGGGCGTGGAGGGCCAGAACATCAGCGGCACCATGGAGCGGGTGGAGAGCATGATGAGCAACATCGTCACCGCCTTTGAACGGCAGCTGGACAGCCTCTTCGGGGATCAGGCGCTGGATATCTCCACGGATATCACGGTGCTGGAGAACATGATGGCCCGTGAGGGACTCAGCGACGACCCCATCCACCAGACCCGGGAGGAGACTCCGGCGGCGGAGGAGAAGGAGAGCGGCGAGGACGGCGACGGCATCCAGCTGGAGCTGTAAAAAGACCCTGAGAGGAGGGCGGCCCATGGGGCGGCGCCCTCCGGGAAATGCAAGTAAACGAACAATATGAGATAGAAAGGAACTATGACCATGACGGACAACATGATGCCTGAACTGACCCTGGAGCCTACGGCGGCGGCCGAGGCCGTTCCCCAGCTGACCCTGGAGCCTACGGCTCCCGAAGTGCCGGAGCCGGAGGAGAAGAAGATCGAGCCGGTGGAGATGGATGAAAAGCTCCTGACCGACGAGGAGAAGAAGGCGGTGGAGGAGTTTTCCCACAAGATCGACGTGCGGGATACCAACATGATCCTGCAGTACGGTGCCGCCGCACAGAAGAACGTGGCGGGCTTCTCCGAGAGCGCCCTGAATAACGTCCGCAGCAAGGATCTGGGCGAGATCGGGCAGGACCTGAGCCGTCTGGTGGTGGAGCTGAAGGGCTTTGGCGACAGCGATGAGAAGAAGGGCCTCATGGGCCTGTTCAAGAAGGCCGGGAACCGGCTGGAGAGCATGAAGGCCCAGTACAGCAAGGTAGAGGCCAACGTGGAGAAGATCAGCCAGTCTCTTGAGCAGCACCAGATCACGCTGCTCAAGGACGTGGCCATGTTCGACCAGATGTATGAGCTGAACCTGAAGTACTACAAGGAACTGACCATGTACATTCTGGCCGGTAAAAAGCGGCTGGAGGAGGTACGCAGCGGTGAACTGGAGGAGCTTCGCAAGAAGGCGGAGCAGTCCGGCACGGCAGAGGATGCACAGGCCTATAACGATCTGGTGAACCTGTGCAACCGGTTTGAAAAGAAGATCCACGATCTGGAGCTGACCCGGATGGTGTCGGTGCAGATGGGCCCCCAGACCCGGCTGCTGCAGAACAACGACACGTTGATGATCGAGAAGATCCAGTCCTCGCTGGTGAACACCATTCCCCTGTGGAAGAGCCAGATGGTGCTGGCGCTGGGGCTGGAGCACAGCCGTCAGGCCACGGCGGCTCAGAGCGCCGTGACGGAGATGACCAACGAGCTGCTGAAGAAGAACGCCGACACCCTGAAGATGGGGACCATCGCCACCGCCAAGGAGGCCGAGCGCTCCATCGTGGACATCGAGACGCTGCAGCACACCAACCAGCAGCTCATCGAGTCTCTGGACGAGGTGGCCCGCATCCAGCAGGAGGGCGCCGCCAAGCGCAGGGAGGCCGAGGCCCAGCTGGGCCGCATCGAGGGCGAACTGAAGCAGAAGCTGCTGGAGCTGCGTGGTTAAGCTGAGAGATACGACTTCTCCGTGAAGGGAGACTACCATGAAATTTTATCAAAAACGTGGCTTTGCGCTGGTGGTGCTGGTGCTGGCCATTCTGGGCTCCTGCGTCTACGGCATCAGCAAAAAGCCCGCCGACCTGCCCCAGGTATCCTACGGCAACTGGCTGCGGGACGACGCCGACCTGTTGACGGACGAGACGGAGGCCTCCCTGCGGCAGTATGACCAGAGCTGGGACAGCAACTATCGGGCCATCATCGCCGTGGCGACGCTGGACACGCTGAACGGCTGGACCTATGAGAAGGCGGCGGCGGAGCTTGGCTCCCGGTGGGGGCTGGGCGGCAATGATATGCTGCTGCTGTTGGTAAAGGACAGCAACTACTACTTGGCGCCGGGCGACAACGTGCTGGACGCCATGACGGACACCTATCAGGCGGGCCTGCAGAGCGCTGTGGAGGCTCCCTACTATCAGGGGGACTACGACGCAGCGGCGCTGGCCTTCTTCCGGCAGGCGGATGTGTTCTATGCCCAGACGCTGGGCCGTCAGCAGAGCGGCGGCAGCTATTCCGATCATGAGGATAACGGTGCGTGGCAGGGCAATGACTCCGGCTCTGTGCCGGCTGTGGTGCTGCTGGTGGTGGGCATCTTTGTGGTGTGGATCCTGCTGGATGGCCTGCGGTATCGCCGGTATCGCCGCCGCCCGGTGGTGGTAGGCGGGCCTGTGTACTATCCCGTGTTCTGGGGACGGCATCCCCGTCCGCCCCGGCGGCCTGCACCGCCCCGTGGCCCCCGTCCGCCCATGGGCGGCCCCAGACCGCCCATGGGAGGCGGTCCTCGGCCCGGTGGATCCCGTCCCAGTACCCCTCGACCCTCCCGGCCTTCCGGTTCCCGGCCCTCCGGGAGCTTCGGCGGCGGGAGCCGCAGCGGCGGCTTCAGCGGCAAGGGCTTCGGCGGGAGCTCCCGTTCCGGCGGAGGCAGCCGTGGCGGCGGCTTCAGCGGGAAAGGCTTCGGCGGAGGCAAGAGATAAGCTAAATAAAAAAATAGCGGCAGGAACGAAGTTCCTGCCGCTATTTTTTCAGCTGGGGAAAAATCTTTTGGATTTTTCCCCAAAGAGATGGCAGCCTGCTGCATGCATAATTTCTGCGCCATCGGCGCAGAAATTCCACACTGGCAGGCTGAGAGGTATTTTCTCTCACGCACATGTCGTGAGAGAAAATGATTCTATATATTCACCGTCTGCGGACGGCGAACTCTGCGAGGCTTTTAGCTTATGGCTCGGGGTGCTCTGATATTTGCTGCTCAATTTGCCGGACGATATCGCTGGGCGGAATATCCAGCGCCTGTGCGATTTTGAAAAGGGTATCGAGGGTGGGACTCCGCAGTCCACGCTCGATTTTGCTGTAATGGGTGCGGTCCAGACCGGCCAGACCGCTGAGGACCTCCTGTGACATTCCCTTTCGGAGCCGATAGCTTTGAATCACCTGCCCCACCAGAGCGGCGCTGACCATGACCTCACCTTCTTTCCCTGTTATCATAACAGGAAGCAAAGAACGGAATGAGGTCACTTGACCCCGACGACAAAAAGGTGTAGAATGGACCTATCTAAATTGGGAGGTGGAATCGATGAAGCGGGTGGAGATACTGGTGGAGGAGAGCCTATACGAATTCTACCGGAAGGTAGGGGCGCAGGCCGGGGGCCTGCCGGCGGAGCGGGTCATGGCGGATGCACTGCTGAAGCTGGCGGGGGAGCTGTCGCTGCAGGCGCTGGGGAAAAAGCGGCGGCCGTGAGAAAGGAAAAAACCGTGGAAGCACAGCTTCCACGGTTTTTTGAACGTAAATTTTACTCGGCGGGGTAAACAGAAACCTGCTTACGATCCTTGCCCAGACGCTCGAAGCGAACCACACCGTTGGCCTTGGCGAACAGGGTGTCGTCGGAGCCACGGCCCACGTTGGCACCGGCGTGGATATGCGTGCCACGCTGGCGAACCAGAATGTTGCCGGCCAGAACGTGCTGACCATCCGCACGCTTGGGACCCAGGCGCTTGGACTCGGAATCACGGCCGTTCTTGGTGGAGCCCATACCTTTTTTGTGGGCGAAGAATTGCAGACCAATGTTCAGCATATTTCAGTACCATCCTTTCTGTAAGGGTAGAGAAGAGGAGGGCGGTCAGCCTTCCATAACTTCAATGTTATCGGGATATTCGTCGTGAAGCTGCGCCAGATAGACCATCAGCCCCGTCAGGAGATTCTGACAGGTGGACTCGGCCGTGTTGGCCAGTCCGCCGGGGAGCCGAAGGGAGATCGAGGCATCCGCTTCCCGCACCTTTACCGCAGCACACAGACCCATCACGTCGTTTACGGTGGCCTCCACCAGACGGACGGCGCTGGTAATGGCGGCGCAGACGATGTCTTCGCCGGATTCTCCCCAGCCGCTGTGGCCCTGCACGTCAAACCCGATGATGCGTGCATCCTCCGTGAGGAATGTAACGGTCGTCATGCCTTAGAAAGAGATCTTGCCGATCTCCACCTTGGTGTAGGGCTGACGATGACCCTGCCGTTTGCGGTAACCCTTCTTGGGGGTGTACTTGAAGATACGGATCTTCTTGCCCTTGCCGTTCTTCACCACGGTGGCATCCACCTTGGCACCCTCCACCACGGGAGTACCGAACTTGGAGTTCTCGCCGTCCACGATGGCCAGCACCTGATCAAAGACCACGGCGTCGCCGGCGTTGACGTCCAGCTTCTCGATGAAAAGCGTATCACCCTCGGAAACGTTGTACTGCTTACCACCGGTCACGATAATTGCCTGCATTACTTGTTGCACCTGCCTTTCCTTTATAACGGACTCGCTGTCGGGGGCGTCGGCTGCGGGAGCCGAAACTTCTACCCATTCAAAGCGGCTTATAAAGTATACCAGCCGGGCGCAACTTTGTCAACGCCTTTTGGGGGGATTTTGCGGCATTTTCTCCGGAATATTCAAAAAAATGTCATGACTTTTTCCGTACAATGGGGTACAATGAATGAAAATAAGTGTTTGGAGGAAATTTCCCTTGAGAAAGCTCTATGACGCCGCAGACCGGTTCTGCGCCCGGCATCCCCGCTTCGGCGTGCCGGATCTGATGCGCTATATCGTTATCGGCAATGTGGTGGTGTTTTTCCTGATCATGCTGACCAGAGGCACCAACGCCAATGCCCTGAACTTCCTGTATTTTGATCCGCAGATGGTGCTGCGGGGTGAGGTGTGGCGCATCGTCACCTACATTTTCGTACCCAGTACCACCAGTGTGTTCTGGCTGGTGGTGGAGCTGTATTTCTACTACTGGATCGGCTCCACGCTGGAGCGGGAGTGGGGAACGGCACGGTTTAACCTCTACTATTGGAGCGGCGTGCTGCTGACGGTCATCGGCGCTCTGCTGGCCAGCGCCATTACGGGCGGCAACTTTGCGGTGGCGGGGACGAGCTACGTGAACCTGTCCATGTTCCTGGCCTTTGCACTGCTGTTCCCCAATACGCAGGTGCTGCTGATGTTCATCATCCCGGTGAAGATGAAGTGGCTGGCCTACATCGATGTGGGACTGTTCGCCGTGAGCATCGTTCGGGCCATTTTGGTGCAGAACTGGGGCGGCGTGATTTTGCCGGTCATGGCGCTGCTGAACTTCCTGATCTTCGCATGGCCCACCCTGCAGGGCTGGGCGCAGCGGAAGCAGTATCAGCACTCCCGGCAGGCGGTGAACTTCAAGAAGGCCGTCCATCAGCAGCAGAAGCAGCAGGGGTATCACCACAAGTGTGCCGTGTGCGGCCGCACGGATACGGACTATCCGGATCTGCAGTTCCGGTATTGCAGCAAGTGCGTGGGCTATCACTGCTTCTGTCAGGATCATATCTTCTCCCACGTTCACTTTACGGAGTGAGGAAAACAGAAGAAACAGAGCGCCGGTCCATACGGATCGGCGCTCTGTTTTTGACTTTTTGTGCGCTTTATGTATCCAGCTCCAGCAGGTGGAGGCCGTAGTCGTTGAGGTAGGGCTTCACCAGATCATAGGGGATGAAGAAGGTCTGCTCACCGGCGGAATAGGGGGCGATGTCGTAGGTGTTGAAGACGATGGTCACACCCTTGGCGTTATAGAACACGCTGCGCTCGATCCAGTCCAGCACCGTTTTGTCGTAGTCGCTGAAATAGGAGGTGTCGCCGCTGTCCTGGATCTGACGGAGGATCAGCTGGTACACGGCCTCCTCCAGTTGGTTGATGTCGGTGGCCAGATCCGTGACGGACACGGTCTTGCCGGTGGAGAGGTCGAAGGAGACGGCCTGCCGCCAGGTGCTGGGGTGGGCGCCGCCGGTATAGGAGACATAGGACAGGGTGAAGCACAGCAGGCGCTCATTCTGCCACCAGGAGACCTCTGCCTCATCCCGATAGACAAAGTCCTCGGTTTTCCAGCGCTCTCCGCCGGTGATCTCGTACTCCTCACGGGCCATCTGCTCCATCTCGTCCAGCATATCCACCTGCTGATCCCGCCAGTCGGTGAACCAGTCGTTGATGCGCTGCACGGCGGCCTGCCGGTTCTTGGCGGCGGTGTCGCTGTTGTCGGGACTGCCGGTGAGGGTCAGCACGGGGATCTGATATCGGGCGGTGAGCAGCACTGTCTCGTCCTGCTCGCTGACGGTATATTGCCGCTCGGTCCACTCCGTGGAGATGACAGGGACGTCCGGGGAGGTCACGGCCACCTTCGGGACGCCGTCTGTCATCATGGTGTTGGCGACGGAGACCTTGCAGCCGGTCAGCAGGCCCGTCAGGACGGTACACAGGACCAGCAGCATGGCCAGAGCCAGTAGCTTTTTCATGGGGGATTCACCTCACAGAAGGATGGGGTTCGTGCGCCAGTCGCTGCCGCAGACGCTGCGGGAGGGCTGGGGATAGGTCAGAACGTAGAGGTCCGTCCAAAGGGCCTCCCGGCGGAAGAGAGCTTCTGCCGCAGGCCCCAGACGGGACACGTCACCGGGGCGGGTCAGTACCGGTACACCCCGCCGCTGCATCTGCCGCAGAAGATCCCGGCCCCGTCCATTGGCGGCCAGCACACGGAGATAGGGGATGCCGCCCGCCGGGGGCGTGACATCCAGCCACGCCGACAGCAGCATCCGCCTCAGCCGGGAGGTGGGGTAGCGCTTGGTTTTGGCGGTCTCCAGCAGCTCCTCCGGGGAGCAGGAGGTGCGCACCGCCTGATAGAACCGGTGGTACAGGCCCTCCTTGCCACCGTCATAGGGGAGGAAGTCCTCCTCCCGCAGCTGCCGCAGCCGGGCTAAAATGGCCCGGTGGCAATAGGAGAGGTCTGCCGGGGCCTGTCCCAGCGCCAGCTCCCGCCGCAGCACCTGCGCCGCAGGAGCAGGGAGGTAGGAGAGAGCCTCGTCGGTACGGCCGGAGCGCAGCAGCGTCCGCAGATAGGAGGCGGAGGCCGTGTCGCCGGAGGGTGTGCCGTCGTGGCCGGCACCCTGACGCAGGACGGCCAGCGGCTCCATGGGAGCCTTCTGCCGCCGCAGGGCCTTCAGGTACTCGATGGCCAGAATGTCGTTGGGGCGGGAGAGCATCTGCGGGGGAGCGCCCAGCTCCTCCGCCGCCTGCTGCCGGGCCGGGGCATAGGCCATGCCTTGAGCCAGCAGCTGCCGGATGCGGGGCATCAGCTCCGGCTGGGAGAGAGCCGACTCCGCTGCCTGTAAGGCGGTCAGGTCGCCGCACTCGCTGCCGAAGGCCAGATGGGACACCACGCCGGTGGAGGCCAGCAGCGCCACACCGCCGGCGGCAAACCGCTCCGCCGAGGCCATGGCCCACGGGGTGGGAAGCTCCAGTACCAGATCGGCGCCGCAGCGGACGGCCATCTCCCCACGGGCGTGCTTGCGCGCCACGGCGGCGTCGCCCCGCTGGACGAAGTTGCCGCTCATGGCGCATACAAGGGGGGCGTCGTACTGCCGCCGCAGGCCCTTCAGCATCCGGGCGTGGCCCAGATGAAAGGGATTGTATTCGCATATGATACCAACGGCGTTCACGATTTTCCCCCTTAAAATATTACAAAAGGTTACAATTCAGTTGCGGGATACACGGATTTGTGGAAATTTCTCTAATTTCGACGGAGATATAAACGATTTGGTGGATATTTACGAGATTTTGTCAGCATTATACCATACATCTGCAGATTTTGCAACGGACCCTGGGGCGTTGCATTTTTCCGGCGGTGTGATACAATAGGGCCAACTGATAAATGAAAGGCGGTAATCGCAATGAACAGCGCTGAAAAGCTCCGGCTGCTGCGCCGGCGGATGCAGGAGCAGGGTATGGACGCTTATGTGGTGGTAACGGATGATTTCCACGGCTCGGAGTACGTGGGTGACTATTTTAAGGCCAGGGAGTATCTGTCGGGCTTCACCGGCTCCGCCGGTACGCTGGTGGTGCTGCCGGACAGCGCCGCCCTGTGGACGGACGGACGGTACTTTTTGCAGGCGGCGGATCAGCTGGCCGGGAGCACCATCGACCTGATGCGGGCGGGGCAGCCCGGCGTTCCCACCATCGGGGCTTTTCTGGCACAGAGGGTGCCGCAGGGAGGCGTCGTGGGCTTCGACGGACGCACCGTCAGCAGTCTTTTTGCCCGGACGATGGCCGCTGCGCTGGAGGGGAAGAACGTCCGCTTCGCCTATGAGCAGGATCTGGCCGGGGCCGTGTGGCCGGACCGGCCGGCGCTGTCGGCGCAGCCGGTGTGGGAGCTGCCGGCGGAGTGCGCCGGGCTGACCCGTGAGGAGAAGCTGCGTCTGCTGCGGGAGAAGATGCGGGAGACCGGGGCAGAGGTACTGGTGCTGACGGCGCTGGACGAGGTGGCGTGGACGCTGAACCTCCGGGGCGACGACGTGCGCTGCACGCCGGTGTTCCTGTCCTTCCTGCTGCTGCGGCAGGAGGAGGCCACCCTGTGTGTGCAGGAGCAGATCCTGTCCGGAGAGCTGAAGGAGAAGCTGGCGGCCTGCGGCGTGGCACTGGCCCCCTATGAGAGCATTTATGACCGGCTGCGGGCCATCCCGGCAGGGACGGCGGTGCAGACGGACAGCGCCACGGCCAACTACTGCGTATTGCAGAGTCTGTCCGGGGCCAAGGTGCTGGACAGGCCCAGCCCGGTGCAGCTGATGAAGGCCATGAAAACCCCGGCGGAGCAGGAGAACTTCCGGGCCGCCCACATCAAGGACGGTGTGGCGGTGTGCCGGTTCATCTGCTGGCTGCAGGGCCATGTGGGCAAGGAACCCATCACCGAGTGCAGCGCTGCCGCCAAGCTGGAGAGCTTCCGGGCTCAGCAGCCGGACTATCTGGGGCCAAGCTTTGACTCCATCATGGCCTTCGGTCCCCACGGAGCCATCGTCCACTATGAACCCACGGCGGAGACGGATGTGCCGCTGGAGCCCCGCAGCTTCTGTCTGGCGGATACCGGCGGACACTATTTGCAGGGGACCACGGACATCACCCGCACCATCCCGCTGGGGCCGCTGACGGAGGAGGAACGCCGGGCCTATACGGTGGTGCTGAAGGGCCATCTGCGGCTGGGGGCGGCCCGGTTCCCGGAGGGCCTGTGCGGGCAGAATCTGGATATTCTGGCCCGGCTGCCTCTGTGGGAGCAGGGGATGGACTACAACCACGGCACCGGTCACGGCGTGGGGTATGTGCTCGGCGTCCATGAGGGGCCGCAGCGGCTCCACTGGCGGCTGCCGGAGAACCAGAAGGTCACGGCGCTGGCAGAGGGCATGGTGGTATCCAATGAACCCGGTTACTATGCCGCCGGACAGTTCGGCATCCGCCATGAGAATCTGGAGCTGGTGCAGCGGGACGGCGAGAACGAGTATGGCCGCTTCCTGCACTTCGAGCCGCTGACCATGGTTCCCTTTGACCGGGCGGCGCTGGAGCTGAGCCTGCTGTCGGAGGAGGAGCTGGCGCTGCTGAACGCCTATCATGAGAAGGTGCGGGCTGCCATCGCACCCTATCTGGATGGGGAGGAGCTGGCGTGGCTCATGGCCGCTACGGCACCCATCCTGCGGTAAGAGAAGAATAGAAAAGCCGTCCCCGGCCGGTGGCCGGGGACGGCTTTTCTATGGGAAGATCATCGTTTCAGCAGGGTCTGCCGCTGCCGCCAGTCCGGCAGGCAGCGCTCCACCTCGGCGTAGAAGGCGGGACTGTGGTTTTTATGGCGGATATGGGCCAGCTCATGCACCACCACATACTCGATGGCCTCCGGGGGATAGGCCATCAGGTACAGGGAGAAGCAGAGACTGTTTTTCCCGGAGCAGCTGCCGAACCGTGTCCGGGCGGAGGTGATCCTGATCCCGGTGGGCCGGACGCCCATGACCCCGGCCCAATAGGCTACCCGCTGGGGCAGGTGAGCCTTGGCCTGCCGGCGAAGGGCCTCCTGCTCCTGGGGGGTGGGCTCCGGGTGCTCCGCCCGATACCGGGCCTGACGCTGCTGCTGGCGATGGATCCATGTCTCGTGCTTTTCCACGAAGGTGCGGATCTCCTCCGCCGGGAGAGCTATGGGCGCCCGCACTACCACGCTGCCGGTCTGGTCTACCTGCAGGGCCACGGTGCGGCGGTGGCTCCGCACCACCTGATAGTCCGTCATCGCTCTGCCACCCAAATGAATCGGGGGCCGTGATAGCCGTCCCGCTCCACGGTCTCCGTCCACATGGACGCAGGGCGCACCCACAGGCCGCCGTCGCCGTAGAGGGCCCGGTACACCACCAGCTCCTCCAGCGTCTCCGAGTGGCGGGCGATGCCCAGCACCTGATATTCATTGCCCTTGAAGTGGCGATACCGCCCCGGTTGAATGTCCGCCATATACTCCACCTCCGTTTTTGGGATCAGTATACCACATCGGTTCCCAAAAGGCAAAAACTGTGTTATCATACAGGAAAGGACATATGCTGAAAGGGGAGACTGCACCATGAAGAACACCACCCTGTGCTACATCGAAAATCCGGCTGGGGAGTATCTGATGCTCCACCGGGTGAAGAAGGAGAACGACTGCAACCACGACAAATGGATCGGTGTGGGCGGGAAATTCGAGGACGGAGAGAGTCCGGAGGAGTGCGTCCTGCGGGAGACGCTGGAGGAGACGGGGCTGACTCTTACCGACTATCGGTATCGGGGGATCGTCACCTTTGTCTCCGACCGGTGGGAGACGGAATATATGCACCTGTTCACCGCCACCGGCTGGACGGGCCGCATCCGGGAGGACTGCGACGAGGGCGTGCTGGGGTGGATCCATCGGGATCGGCTGGCGGCCCTGCCCCAGTGGGAGGGGGACCGCATCTTTCTGGAGCTGCTGCGGCGGGAGGTGCCATTCTTCTCCCTGAAGCTGCGCTATGAGGGGGAGCGGCTGGCCTATGCCGCCCTCAACGGAAGGGAGATGGAGCGATGAAGCTGCTGGTCAGTGCGTGTCTGCTGGGAGTGGCCTGCCGCTACGACGGGCGGAGCAGGCTCCACCCGCTGGCGCAGGAGCTGTGCCGCCGCCATGAGGTGATCCCCGTGTGCGGGGAGATCTTCGGGGGGCTGCCCACGCCCCGGCTCCCCTCCGAACGCCGGGAGGGCGGCGTGTTTGCAAGCGACGGCGGTGATGTCACCGATGCCTTCCGCCGGGGGGCGGAGGAGGTGGTGCGTCTGGCCCGCCTCACCGGGGCACAGGCGGCCATTCTGAAGGAGCGCAGCCCCTCCTGCGGCTCCGGGGAGATCTATGACGGCACCTTCACCGGAACGGTGGTGGAGGGCTGGGGCGTGACGGCGGAACTGCTGCGCCGGGAGGGCATCCCGGTGCTGGGGGAGTCCCGGATGGGAGAACTGCTGACAGAGGACGAGGCGTGTTTGGTCAAAATCACAAGAGACCCGGCGAAAAAACTGTGAGATTCTGAAAAAATGGTCCGGCCCCATTGACAGCCTATGTATAAGTTGCTAAGATGGTAGCGTCAACAAACCGAAAACGTTACCGGGAAGGTTTCCGAGTTTTCGGTACTATCTCCGGAGGGATCACCGATGACCATCAAAGATATTGCCCGGCTCTGCGGCGTCAGCGTCAGCACGGTATCCCGTGTGCTCAACGACCGACCTGACGTCAGCGAGGAGAACCGACGCCGGGTGCTGGAGGTCATTGAAAGCTCCAACTACATCCCCAACAACACCGCACGGGATCTGGTCAAGACCAAGTCCGACGCCATTGGATTGGTGGTGCGGGGCGTGTCCAACCCCTTCTATACTGACATCATCCGGGCCGTCGAGGACGGCATCACCGCCGAGGGCTTTACCATGGTGATGCAGCAGATCGGCACCTGCGATGACGAGATCAAGCGGGGGGCTATGATGGAGCGGGAGAAGCGGCTGCGGGGCATCGTGTTTCTGGGCGGACGATCCGACTACACGCCGGAGGAGCTGACCATGCTGAACGTACCCTTTGTCTGCTGCTCCTACGCCAATCAGTACGGCACACTGCCGGAGGGCTCCTACGCCTCGGTGTCCATCGCTGACGAGGAGGAGGCCTATCGGGCCGTGATGGAACTGTACCGCTGCGGACACCGCCGCATTGCGGCGCTGGTAGCCCGCACCGATGACCGGGCCATCAGCCAGCTGCGCTATCAGGGGTATCTCCGGGCGCTGGCGGACTGCGGCCTGCCGACGGAGGAGGAGCTGGTGATCCGCGCCGGGTCCTTTGACATCGGGGACGCCTACCGGGCCACGGCGGAGAGGCTGCGGCAGGGGGCGGACTTCACGGCGGTGTTTTCCATTGCCGACAACATGGCGCTGGGCGCCATGCGGGCGCTGCGGGAGGCGGGATGCCGGGTGCCGGAGGACTGCTCCGTTATCGCCATCGACGGCCTGACCATGTCGGAGTATTTCCATCCCATGCTGACCACCCTCTGCCAGCCTATGGAGGAGATGGGGCGGCGCAGCGTGGAGATCCTGATGGACATGATCCACGGCCGGGGACGGCCCCGCTGCGAGACGGTGCGGACCGTGCTGCGCCGGGGAGCGTCCGTGCGGCGGATCAACTGAGTTTTTCCCATCCCAAGGGATGTGAAAAATAATAAATGAAGGAGAAATGAAAATGAAGAAGTTTCTTGCATTGGCTCTGGCTCTTGTTATGGCGCTGTCTCTGGCAGCCTGCGGCAAGAAGGCAGACGACAACAAGGGCAATGGAGACGAAGCGAAGGGTTCCGTGTATTACCTGAACTTCAAGCCCGAAGCCGACCAGGCTTGGCAGGATCTGGCCAAGACCTACACTGAGCAGACCGGCGTGGAGGTCAAGGTCGTCACCGCCGCCTCCGGCCAGTATGACACCATGCTGACCTCCGAGCTGGACAAGTCCGCTCCTCCCACCATGTTCCAGGTGGGCAACCAGGGCGCCGTCAACTCCTATGGCGATTTCTGCTATCCTCTGGATAACACCGACGTCATGAAGGAAATGACCACTCAGGACTTCAACCTGAAGAATGCCAACGGCGAGACCGTGTCCATCGGCTACTGCTATGAGGCCTTTGGCATCATCGTCAACAAGGCTCTGCTGAAGCAGGCCGGCTATGAGATCTCCGATATCACCAACTTTGAGACCCTGAAGAAGGTCGCCGACGACATCCACAGCCGCGCTGCCGAGCTGGGCTTTGACGCCTTCAGCTCCGCCGGCTTGGAGGGCTCCTCCAGCTGGCGCTTCTCCGGCCATCTGGCCAATATGCCCCTGTTCTATGAGTTCCGGGATGACAACGTCACCTCTCAGCCCGCCGCCATCAAGGGCACCTATCTGGACAACTTCAAGAACGTCTGGGATCTGTATACCACTGACTCCGCCACCACCGGCGCCGCTCTGACCACCGCCACCGGCGACGCCTCCGAGGCCGAATTCGGTCAGGGCAAGGCTGTGTTCTATCAGAACGGCTCTTGGGAGTTTGCCAACCTCACCGGCGAGGAGAAGGGCTTTAAGATGAACCCCGAGGATCTGGCCATGATCCCCATCTACTGCGGCGTTGAGGGCGAGGAGAAGTCCGGCCTGTGCTGCGGCACCGAGAACTGCTGGGCTGTCAACAAGAACGCCAAGGAAGAGGACATCCAGGCCACTCTGGACTTCATGAAGTGGGTCGTTACCTCTGACGAGGGCACCACCATGCTGGCTGAGCAGTTTGGCCCCTGCCCCTTCAAGAACGCCAAGACCCCCGAGAACGTGTTCTTTGCCGATGCCAATGCCTATACCACTGCCGGCAACTACATTGTGACCTGGGCCTTCAACTGGACTCCCGCCGTGGATGACTGGCGTGCGGGCGTGGTGGACGCTCTGACCCAGTACACTGTCAACGGCGGCAGCTGGGACAACGTCAAGACCGCCTTCGTGGACGGCTGGGCCACCCAGTATGCCAAGGAGAACGGCTGAGCTATAAGCGCTCCGTTGTAACGCAATAGGACCGGGGGCGGGCTTATCGCCCGCCCCCGATTTTCTTACCTGCGGCGCACAGAGCTGTTGGCCGGTATGGACCGGGCAAGAGCTCCGGGCGCCGCCCGGAAAAAACATAGATAGGAGAGAGGCGTCATGAAACTTCCGAAACATCGCCGGGACGAGGCTGCGCTGAATTCCCGGCTGATCCGCCGCCCCATCAAGCGCATGGTGTGGCTGTTTTTGCTGCCCACCTTTGCCGCCTTCTGCATCGGCTTCCTGTACCCCTTCTTCAAGGGGCTGTTTCTGTCCTTCTGCAAATTCCGCATTACCAGCCAGTGGACATGGACGGGGCTGGAAAACTACCGGAAGGCCTTCCAGGACCCCGGCTATATGCACGCATTCTGGTACACGGCGCTGTTTGCTCTGGTGAGCCTGATCGCTATCAATCTGTTTGCCTTTACCATTGCCTATGCACTGACCCAGAAGTTCAAGGGTACCAACGTGTTCCGCACGGTATTCTTCCTGCCCAACCTCATCGGCGGCATCGTGCTGGGCTATATCTGGTCCATGATCT